>Ga0111539_10000863_pt1 | contig 39542 bp, 32 predicted proteins | sample RhiMethybrSRZTD1_FD_79667 | JGI IMG/M metagenome (GOLD analysis project Ga0111539, IMG submission 79667) | Populus rhizosphere microbial communities from Tennessee, USA - Rhizosphere MetaG P. TD hybrid SRZTD1 (version 2) (version 2) | ecosystem: Host-associated > Plants > Roots > Rhizosphere >...
CCAGGTCGCCGAGATGGTCATCGAGAAAGCCAAGCGCCTGGTCGAGCACAAGAAGGACGTCGTGATTCTGCTGGATTCGATTACGAGGCTGGCACGCGCCTACAACACCATCGTCCCGCCCTCGGGCAAAGTCCTCTCCGGCGGCGTCGACAGCAATGCGCTGCAGCGGCCGAAGCGGTTCTTCGGAGCCGCCAGGAACATCGAAGAGGGCGGCTCGCTCACCATCATCTCGACGGCGCTGGTGGACACCGGATCCCGAATGGACGAGGTCATTTTCGAGGAGTTCAAGGGCACCGGCAACCTCGAAATCCACCTCGACCGGAAGCTGACTGATCGTCGGGTGTTCCCGTCGATCGACATTCAGAAGAGCGGCACGCGGAAGGAAGAGCTGCTGCTGCCGAAAGAAGATCTGAATCGCGTCTGGGTGCTGAGGAAGGTGCTCACGCCGCTATCGCCGGTCGAAGCCATGGAGCTGCTGCTCTCCAAAATGGCGAAGACCAAGACCAACTCGGATTTTCTGTCATCGATGAGCAACGGTAAGACGTAGGCCTTCAGGTCCTGGCTCATTCCGACAGCGCGAAATAGACGGCGACTGGCATCAGAATCAGCCCCACGGCAATGGCTCCCAGGACCAGGGTTGTCTGCGGAGTGATTGTCGGAACCGATAGCACCGAATTGACGACGGTGTTCGCAGCCGGTTGAAGGCCCGCTGCCATCTCCGACCACGACCACTGCGACCACGAAGTCGCCGCCCAACCGAAGGCGATGACCGCAACCGCCAGGCTCGTCACGGCGGCCGCGACCAACCCTTGAGCGACATTGATCGGTCTGAGCGCCGCCCGGGCCGCATCCTGACGCGCGCGCATCTGTAGACGCCACCACATGTGAGCTGAGCTCGGCACTCGCACCGGCTGGTAGTCAGCATCCTGATCGACGAGGAATGCGGCAGCCACCTCGGCGACGTCCTGGCAGATTTCACAAGCGGCCACGTGGTCGCGCAGGTCGGCATCGCAGCGTTCGGGCCAGCGATGCGACACGACCGCAGCGATGACGTCCTGTTCGCGGCAGCACTCGACGATCCTCACAACATCCATCCTTCTATTCGGTTACGACGTCCTTCCATCAGACGTGTACGGAGCTCCCCTCAACAGCCCGGCAAGACGGCGACGCGCGCGGAACAGCAGCGCTTTGACGCTGCTCGTCCTGATACCGAGCGATTCGGCAATCTCCACGTGCGATGAGCCTTGCGAGTAAGCGAGCCAGAGGAGCGCGCGCTCCCGGGGTTTCAACCTGGCCATCGCGCGCCCAAGATCCGTGCGGTGCACGGCGCGCTCACCTTCATCGCCGGGGGTTCGAAGCACGTTCGGCTCGCTCTCGTCCGGCAGACGGACGAGGTCCATGTGGTGGCGGCGATGGCCGTCTCGTACCAGATTCGTGGCAATGCGAAACAAGTAGTTGCGCCGGTGCGCGTCGCTTGCGTATTCGCGTTCGGTGCGGAGAAACCGGTAGTAGGTCTCCTGCAGCAGGTCGTCGGCTTGCTGCGCATCGTGGGTCATGCGTGTCAGGTAGAGCCAGACGGATCGTGACGTTCGGTCGTAGAAGGCGCGGAACGCGTCTTCATCCATCTGGAGCGCGACCTCAGCTTCTTCGACGCGTGGTTCGAGGCACTCGACGTCGGTGAATGTGAAGTTACGCATGGGGTGCGGTTGGCGACTGAATCAACCCGAACCGTCGTGCCAGTGTATAGGAGGTGAACCCCGACAGCACGAAACCAACGCCAGCCGCCAGGGCCACCACGCCGACGAGGAACAGCATCCGGGAGAAATCACCCGCCCATTCCACGTCCGTCGCCCACCGGGCGCTCACGAAGAGGAAGCCCACCCCGACGAGGGAAGCCACCGTTCCAGCCTGGACTGACCACAGGATTCGAGAGTACGGCGCGGATACCGGGCTTGGCACCGCAGCACCAGTGGACAAGGGCGCCGACTCGAGATAACGCTGCCCGGCGGGCGTCTGGATGTAGGCCAGCAGATCTTCATTGGAAGCCAGCCGATCGATCACTTTCGCGTGCGCCTCATTTTGTACTTTCGACGCGCGTGCCCAGCGGCGCTGATCGATGATCGACTTCGTCACCCAACCGACCATCGCAAAGAAAGCCATGAGCGCCAGCATCACCGTGAGCGACTCGAACATCGATCTGACCGCCGAGATTCTCTCGCTGGAGGGGTTCCGCTCGGCATAGAAATCGCGCTCCGGGCCACCCAGAAAGAAAAACGGGTTGTGACCAACCTCCGGATGCTGGGCGAGAAACGCCCCGAGAGCGGGATACGGCGCCAGATAGGGGTCGCTGCGGAGAAGGCTGGGATCGCGACGCAGCACTTCGCGGAGGGTCGGTGGATACTGGTCGAGTAGGCGCCCCAGCCTCACTTTCGTCTCACGAGCGTTCTCGTCCCCCGCCAATAACAGCCGGCTATCACCCTGCGCGGAGTCGACCTGCGGCCGGGCCGGAGTCGGGGCCGGGGCTACTCCGCGACGCGCTGGCTCTGAAGGCTGCCCGGCAAACGCGGGGAGGGGCGCGGACAATGCCCCAACGAGGACCAGCAGCGCTGGGCGCGACAACGACCACGGCGACCACGGCGACCACGGCGACCACGGCGACGACAGCGACGACATCATGAGTCTGCCTCCACTGCCTGGTATTACGCAGTGTCAGCCCTCAGGTTCACAGCCGCGTGGTACACTTCGCCCGATCTTCGATCCTGCGGCCTGCCGCCTGATGACTCGCAATCAACTGCTCGCGACCGCCGCAGCGATCGTCGTCATTGCCACCGCCACCAGTTGGCCCTTCCGAAGCGAATACCTCATTAGCTGGGATGCGGCGAATCTCGCCTTTGCCCTCGAGAAAATTGACATCGCGGCTCATCGCCCCCACCCGCCGGGATACCTCGGGTACGTCTTTGCGGGCCGGGCACTGAGTCCTTTCTTCCGGGATGCTAACGGTGCACTGACCGCCTGGAACGTGGTCGCAAGATCGGCGGCCGGCATCCTGATCGCATTACTCGCCTTATCGGCGACAGGCGGATCGGCTCGAGCAGCTCTCGCCGCGACCGCCATACTGGTGACCAGCCCGCTGCTGTGGTTCTATGCCTCGAACGCCGAAATCTACCCGTCGGAAATGGCGTTCTCGCTGGCGATCGGCTACGCGGCTTGCCAAGCGCTGAAGGGCCGCCGCCACGCCATCTTCTGGGCCACCGGCCTTCTGGCGGTTACAGCCCTTTTCAAGGTCTCGGCGATGGTATTCATGGCGCCGGCGGTTCTGTACGCGTGGGCCTATTCGAGGCCGGGCCTGCGTGCACGGAGCGCGCTCCTTTTCGCGGCGCTGCTTGCGTGCATCGGAGCGATCTTCCTGACCATCCAGCCAGACTTCATACCTCTCCTGTGGATGCAGTTCAGCGGGGCGACCGGGTCTTCACGCATCATTGGGGGCACGGGCGATGTCGGGCTTCACTTCAATCGTAACCTCCGCGATACGTCCACCAATCTGCTCGCGGCCGTCGGAATCGTCAACGGCGCCGCATTCGTCCTGTGGATGCTGGTGGACCGTCGCTTGCCCGCCGAAATCGATCGGCGGTTCTTGGCGCTCTGGGCGCTGCCGTGGCTGTTCCTGCTGATCTTCGTGCATATTGGCAACCCGGGCTACGTACTGCCCTTGCTGCCAATTGCTTCTCTGATCATCGGCGCATCGTACGCGCGCCAGAGTCCCAGGATCTTCGTCGGTCTCGTCGCCCTGCAGGCGGCGGTTAACGTTGTGCAGGTCGGCCTGTTCGTCCCGCCCGTGATCGCGCCTGACGCACCGACGACTCGGTATCGCAACAAGACGCTGCTCGAACGTGCAGCGAGCGACTTGCGTCCACTGACCTTCCCGACACGCGCACACGTCCGACAGAGTGATCAAGCCATCAATCGTCTGCTCGCGGTCACGTCTGACTGCCATGCCGGATCCTGGGTTGTTGCGGTTGGCGCGGAACCGGTGGATTGGCGCCGGACGACGTATTACCTGCCTCAGGCAACCGCGATTGAATTGAGCAGCGCAAATGTCCCCGAGCGAATCGGACGGCGTGGAGAGACGATGCAGATTTCGCCGGATCCGTCGCGAATCGAGTCGCCCTGCGGTCTGCTCTGGATGTCCACGGCCGCCTCAGTGGCAACGCTTCCGGCCGGAGGTCGTCACATTGAAGGACTGGGTTGGACATTCCCGCCCGGTTCAGGGTCCGTCTCCACATCGGGTCTCACGTGGGCTCGGCTTCCTCCGGGATGAAGGCCTCCTCGATACGGACGTTGAACAGCTTCGCGATCTTGAACGCAAGCGGAAGACTCGGGTCGTACTTGCCGGTCTCGATCGCGTTGACAGCTTGACGCGAGACACCGAGGCGACTCGCCAGCTCCCCCTGCGTCAGGTCATGCTCGGCGCGTAAGACCTTGAGTCGGTTTTTCATCCTCTTCTCTCAGCGGTAGCGACGAGCCGCGACCACGTATCCCCCGATGTAGGGCAACAGCAGCAGCATCCACAGGTCGCGCGGGTCGGCGCCAGGGAGGAACCCTTCGCCCCTGAGGAAGCCAATCGCAAAGACCAGGATGACGGCGGCGGGGTATGCGAACGCCAGCGCCGTGAGATGCACCTGGCGCTGGAACTCGTCAATCGACCGCGTGAGGCGCACTTGAATGACGATGAAGAAGGCGAAGGCGGCGACCAGCGCGAGCGTCACTGCGGTCCGGACGGCATCCCCTGGGGGATGCGGAATCACTTCGCGAACAACCAGATGAGCGAACCAAGCGCCAATCAGGAGCATCCAAGCCGGCAGGACGAGCCGCAATGAGCCTCTCGTGGAAGTCATATCCAACCCTCCTGAGAGTCATCTTAACATGTCATATAGTAATGTTTACATTTCTTTTAGCCATTTCAGATAGCCTTCTAGTCGCTTCTCATTGCTCTTCTGCACCGGGGCCACGCCGGTCCCCGCCAAGGTGTTTCCGGAGGAAGGAAGGTATACTTGATGTTTCCACTTACGGAGATCGACGTGAAAGAAGCCATTCACCCCAAATACCACGAGGTCGAGGTGCGCTGCGCCTGTGGGGCCACGTGGAAGACCCGCTCAACCAAGCACGAGCTGCACCTTGAAATCTGCTCGAGCTGCCACCCGTTCTTCACCGGCCGTCAGAAGTTGATGGACACCGAGGGTCGCGTCGAGCGATTCACGAAGAAGTTCGGCGCGCAGACGTCGGAGAGCCGAAAGAAAGCTGCAAAGACGAAAAAGGAAACAGTAACGGCTCGTTGAGTCTCCTCAGCTTCTTGTCCAGGCGCGCCAGACGATGCCGCGCGGCATCGTTCCACGAAGGGCGCGACTCGTGTTCGACACTCCGCAACGCAAAAGCCTTGGCCTTCGCGAGGTCACGCGCCCGATGCTCGTGATGGATCGCCAGCGCCTCCAAGGCTTCTCCGGCAACATGCGGCGGGCATCCTGGAAGATCGAGCAGTCGTTGCCAGCACACGGCAGCTTCGTCGTAGGCGCGAGCGCGCCGTTCGGCGAGAGCGGATCCCCGCAACGCAGCGATGCCAAGTGTCGTAGCGGTCGGCTCCTCACGCGTCCCTGAGGTCAGCGCCACGGCGCGACGATACGCCTCCCTCGCGCGGCCATCCAAGCCGGAGTTCGCGTACACGTGGCCAAGTGCGAGCGCTTCGCGCGCGTCGGCGGTGGCGCCCGATCCCGAGTCGACGAGCTGCAGCAGACGTGCGGTCAATACTGCCAATGAGAGAAGATCTTGACGGTTGTGTTCGAACACGGCCGACAGGAGACGGGCATCACCACCCCGGATGAACTGAAAGTACCGGGCCGGAATCTCGTACCCCGGGACGTCAGCACGGCGGTGCACTCGCACGAGCTTTCGCTCCAAGGCTCCCAGCGAGCACCCCGATTCGTCTACAGCCCCGCCCCAGAAGCGCCGCGCCGGATGCAACAGGTCGAGGTGAGGTCGCTCGCCACCACGCCATTCGAGTCGATGGAAGAGATACCGCGTCTCGAGCAGGGGGGCATCAAATGACTTGCCATTGAAGCTCACCAGAACGCCGGCCCGATCGAATTGATCGGCCAGAGCCTGGAGCATCGAGCGTTCGCCGCCATGCTCGACCAGAAAGTACTGTCGGGTGACGAACGAGCCGTCATCAGAGAACCAGCCGCAGCCGATGAGAAACGCGTAGGTTCCTGCGCCGCCACTCAGCCCGGTGGTCTCGAGATCGAAAAATACGAACGGCGATTGAGCAGGTTCGTTGTGCATTAGGAGCGAGGCACGCGTGCTGGAGCGCTCGAGCTGAGTCGCACACTCCTCGACTCGCGCGTCCCCGTGGAAGGATTCAGCCGCCACGCGGCGTTCAACGACAAAACAGCTCGCAGTCCCGTCAACCCGGACCCCACCGAGTTCTCGCTCCAGAGATGGCGACGGATCCGCGGCTGAAGCCCCTCCGAAAACGGATGCCGGCAGCCCGGATGGCGGGAAGCTCGCTGGCGGCTTCAGAATGCCGCGGAGACGCTCAGTGAGCTTCGAGGCGTCCATCGTTGGAGTCCTTCACACCTGTATCCGGAAGCGCCAGTCCGGGATCGTGCTCGAGCAGCAAACCGAGAATCCGAAGGGCTGCGGCCTTTGCAAGCGGCCCCGTGTAGCCGATCGGGCCGACACATCCCGGGCATCCGTTCTCACACGTGCACTCGGCGATGAGTTGGCGCGTCGCCCGCAGAAGCTCGCCGTGCATGCGGAACAGCGGTTCGCTGAAGCCGATCCCGCCTGGGTAGTTGTCGTAGACGAACAACCTCGCCGGATGAGGCTCTGACATCGGCCCTGCCTCCTCGCCTGTATCGATCGAGAGGCCAATGTCGTGCCGATCGCACATCAGGAGGAGCTGCGCGATCTGGCGGAGGGCATAGGCGAGGCCGACAATACCGTCACGACGATCGTCAGCCGTGTACGGCAGTTGCGCCAGCACCGCTGATGGGATCGTCAGCCAATAGGCTGTCGTGTGCATCTGCTGTTCCGGCAGATCGAGTTCACCAGATCCCACGTTCTCATTGGTGTAAAACTTGATTTTCTTGAAACCCACGACGCGCGAGACGACCTGCACTTCGCCGTGGGCCCGGCCTTCCCCATCCGAACCTTGCTCGAACGTATCGAGAACAGTGACCCTGGTATAGGTGATGGCATCTGTGTAGTAGTCGCAATCCACCGCCCGGACAAACGCCTTTCGTCCTTCGAAGTCGAACGTCTCGACCTGGAACAGCTTGCCCTCGACGATGTAGATGGCCTTCGGATGGAGCGTCGACGGCCCGCTGTTGAAGTCGGTCTCCCCGATGACGCGCGATTCGTTCGTGGCATCGACCACGACAAAATTATCAGACGATACCGAGCGCAGACTCACGGCATCGGCCGGATAGGATTCACTGGTCCAGGTCCAGCGCCCGTCTGTCGATGAATTGTCGGGATCATCCGACATGCCGGACCGGTGAACGAGCCCCTGCTCGGCGAGCACTCGGAGCACGGCCTGCAGATCGTGCCGACCGAACGTCTCAGCGCCAGAGAACGGCAGCTCGAAGACCGCGCACTTGATGTGATCGACGAGGATGTGGAGGTTGTCCGGATCGATTAGTGCGTGTTCCGGAGAGGCGTCAAAGAAATATGAAGGCGTACGGACGATGAATTGGTCGAGCGGTGCGCTGCTGGCCACCATGACGGCGGCAGACCGGCTCGCTCGCCGTCCAGCCCGACCGGCGCGCTGCCACGTCGCGGCAATCGTTCCCGGATAGCCGGCCATGACGGAGACGTCGAGCGCACCAATGTCGATGCCGAGCTCGAGCGCGTTGGTTGACACGACCGCGCGGACGCTGCCTTCGCGCAATCCTTTTTCGATCTCCCGGCGTCGGTTCGGCAGATACCCGCCACGGTATCCTCGAATGCGCTCAGCAGCCCCCGGCGTGTCTTCGAAGTCTTCCTTGAGGTACGTCGTCAGCAGTTCAGTCGAGAGCCGACTCTGCGCGAAGACAATCAGCTGCAGCTGTCGCTTCAGAAACTCCCCCGCGATTCGCCGCGTCTCGCTGAGATAAGAGCGGCGAATGCCCAGTTGATGATTCACAACCGGCGGATTCACGAAGACGAAGAACTTCTCGCCGCGCGGCGCGCCACTCTGATCAACCAGCTCGAACGGCTCCTCGGTGAGTCGTTCAGCCAGCTCGCGCGGATTGGCAATGGTCGCCGACGAGCACAGAAAGACCGGGTTCGAGCCGTAGTGCCGGCAGATCCGGCGAAGGCGGCGGAGTACGTTGCACAGGTGACTTCCGAAGACGCCCCGATACGCGTGCAGCTCGTCGATCACCACATACTTGAGGTTCTCGAACAGCTTCGCCCACCGCGGATGATGCGGCAGGATGCCTGAGTGGACCATGTCGGGGTTGCTGAGAACGAGATGCGCCCGGGAGCGGATCGTTCGCCTGGCATCCTGCGGCGTATCTCCATCGTAAGTGAACACCCCGATCTGATCCTCGGAGGCGGCGGCAATCGTCTCGCAGAGCCCTTGCAGTTCGGCGAGCTGATCCTGGGCCAGCGCTTTCGTTGGAAACAGGTACAGGGCTCGACTCGATGGGTCCTGCAGAATCGCATGCAGGATGGGCGCGTTGTAGCACAGCGTCTTTCCCGACGCAGTTGGCGTGATGATGACGGCATGACGGCCGGCGAGCGCATGGTCAATCGCTTCAGCCTGATGAGCGTAAAGCTGGGTGATTCCGCGGGACTCGAGTGCGCGGCGCAGCCGTGGATCAAGGACGGACGGAAACTCGGCGTACCTGGCAGGAACGGGGGCCAGGCGACGGACCGCTGTGACATGGAGGTCTGGCGTGTCTGGCCGTTCAGGACTACGGCCGGGCGCCAATCGCTCGAGGGCGGCGTCGAGCGCGCCATCACGGCCGGAACGTGTTGCGAGTCCTTGGTTTGTCGTGAGAGCGTACTCCGACATGGGAGGGGATCGTACCAGTCGGAGACGGGGCGATCAAGAGGCGAAACAGTTCAAATGAGCGACCGGGACTGACAACCGTCAACCGGCAGGCAGGCGCCGCTGATCCAGCTCGCCTGAGGAGAGGCGAGGAATGCGACAACCGCACCCACCTCTTCGGGGCGGCCAAATCTCCCAAACGGAAGTTCCCGCATCACGAAGTCAGCAATCCCCGCGGGATCCTCCTGCTGCCTTCGATGCCACGATCCGCCAGGAAACAGAATCGATCCGGGCGCCACACTGTTGACCCTGATGTTGTCCCGCGCCAGCTGCTGCGCGAGTGATTTCGCGAGACTGATCTCTGCGGCCTTGACGGCGTTGTACGTCATCCGACCGCCCGATTCCCGGCCCCAGATTGACGCGATCATGACGATGACCCCGCCTCCCTGGCGACGCATGTGGGGCACAGCCAGGCGTGAAGCGCGAATGGCCGGAAACAGTGTCTGGTCGAGCGCCTCCTGCCATTCAGCGTCCGTCGTGTCGACAATGGTGGTTCCGCGCGCCAGCCCGACGTTGTTGACCAGAATGTCGAGCTGACCGAAACGCTGAACCGTCTGACTGACGACCCCTTCGATCATGTCGGCCTGGGTCAGATCGCCCGGTATCGCCAGCACGCGATCGGTGCCCTGATCACCAAGCCGCAATTCACCAGCCGCTTCCTGCAGCCGTGGCTCGCCTCGCGCGCAGATGGTCACACGGCAGCCCTCCTGAACGAGCGCCGCAGCGCTGGCCAGCCCGAGCCCGCGGCTCGAACCGGTGACGATCGCAACCTTATTGCGGAGTCCGAGATCCACGACTAGCGGCCAGCACGACCCGTGAGATCGTTCAGTGTCCAGTCGAATGGTAGGAATTCGACCTTGAACTCGTTCTTCTCGAGGAATTCGCGCTCGGTCGTCACGAGTCTCGGGTCGATGAACGCAAGCGCCGCACGCTCGATCGGACTACGCGCAGCGAACACGGCGGTCGCCTTGTCTGCATAAGCGGCGACGAATTCTTTTTCACGCCATGAAAACACCGCGTTGAGTTTGACCTTGTTGGCGACGCGATCGACCTCTGCGCACTGCGCTCGATTCACACACTCGTTGGCGATCTCGGTAAGCTGCCGTTCGACGTTCGCCGCCGTGTACGCTTCGCTGCGCAGTCGTCCGCTGCCCACGGCGCCGCGCCCGAGCGCCAGATACAGACGGGGATCCTGGAACGCGGGCAGAATCGTTTGCTCGATCTGATCGAGAGTCAGGGTCCGACCCGCGACGCGATGGGTCAGCCGCTCGAATGCTCCAGATATCTGCCGGATGCTGCCAGCCGGGTATTCGCGCGTCCTCTGCGCAATCGGGTACTGATTGACGACCGTCTGGAGGACGAGCGCGTTGTACGCGTTCAGCCAGAAGGCGATCTTTTCTTCGCGGGACTCAGCGTCGATTGAGGCCGACGCCAACCCCCTGACGTAGCCGTCGAGCCCCGCCCGCTGTGCCTTGAGAGCCCGGTAGTACACCAGACCATCGCGCACGTTGAGGTCGAGGAGCTCATCCAAGGCCTTCTGGCGCGCCGTGCTTTCCTGGGCACGAGGCAACACGCCACCCCAGAGCAAGGCGGCCAGCGAGACGGCTATTCCAATCCGCAATCTGCAATCAGCCCTCTGCGATCTCATGATTTAAACCCGGTGAGTCAAGAACCTCGCGAGCGCAACATTGAACGCCTGCGGCTGCTCGAGGCTCGATAAGTGGCCCGCCGCAGGCAGCAAGACCAGCTCCGATCCTGCAATCGCCTGGTGCAGGCCTTGACTGAGCTTCGGCGGGGTTAACGTATCTTCTTCCCCGACCAGAACGAGGGTCGGACAATGGATGGAGGACAGAAGCGGCGTCGAATCGGGACGCGTCATCAACGCCGTAATCGCACCGCCAATCGCCGCGTCGGAATTCAGCCGCACCAGCTCGCGGAGGCGTTCGACGATCTCTGGGTGGTCGCGCCGCGTGGTCTCGCCCAGTAGTTTCGGAATCAGCTCATCCAGCACCGCCATCGCGCCCTTTTCCCTGAGCAGGGCGAGCGTCCGCTTGCGCCCTTCGACGCCTTCAGGAGTATCCGCCTCGGATCGGGTGTCAGCGAGGACCATGCCGCTGAAGTAGCGCGACGCATGTCGAAAGACTCCAAGCGCGACGTAACCGCCCATTGAGAGCCCGCCAATGACCGCGTCCTCTATGTGCAGCGCATCGAGGAGATCGATCACGTCGCCCACGTAGTCGTCCATCGACAGCGTCGGCGGATCACCGGCCGCGCCTCCCATCCCGCGGAGGTGAGGCGCGATGACGCGCCAGCCGGTGTCGTCCGCCAATGCCAGCTGCGGCTCCCACATCTGAGCATTGAGCGGGAAGGCATGGAGCAACACGAGCGTCCGTGTCGCACGAGTCGAACCGTGTTGCCGTGGACTCTGCGGCAGCGCTTCCAGATAACGTAAACGTCCGACCGTCGGCATGGAGGAAGAAAGAACGGGCGAGTTCGCGAGGCGACCCGCCCGCTGGATTGGTTGGAACCGAGACGCTACCGTCCCGGAGGAGGTGTGCCGGTGCCGCGTCCGCCACCGCCCGGCGCCCCACCACGCGCCCCGCCGCCCCCGCCACCGCCGCGGGCCGCAGCCGCGTTCTCGGTGGACGGCGGCACTAGACCCTTGGCGCGCATGTAGACGTACGCCGTGCCCGCCATTTCGTTGTTGTGTATCAGGTTGTTGCCGAGCACACCGGCGCGCGCGATCATGCCGCGCCCGACCGGCTCGCTCATGTTGGCATCGCTCAGCGACGCGTACGCATCGTCGCAGAAGGCGAATGAATCGGCGAGCGCCTTGACGATCTCGGCCTTGGTCTTCAACTCGGTCTCGAGTTGGCGCCCCATCATCGGATTCGCGACGCCCTTTACCTGGGAGCAGGTGCCGAACTGAGACTGGGCGACATGTGCGAAGAGCTGACCGTACGTTCGCACCTCAGGCATTGTGCTGGGTTTGGAGCCGTAGTCCGCCTCCGCCATTTTCTCGGCCGCCTGCGTCAGGTTGGTCTTGACCGTGGCGTACTGACGCTGAATGTTGACGGCAATGGTCGTGGGCCCGGCGGCTGGCGGCTGGGCGGCTGCCGTCGTCGCCGCCAAGAGAATCGTGGCCGTTGCGAGACTTGTCACGCGCATCTTGATACTCCTTCGAAGAAACGCTCGAAAACGCTTTCGACTCTATGCGAAATCGGCGGGTGAAACAATGGCGGCCGCTGCGGCGACTCTACTGTTTCGCCGCCGCCTCTCGGGCCTGACGGGCATCGTAGCTTTCGCCGTAGATCGAAGGCACCTTGGCACCCATGGGCCTCAAGTACATGGAGAGCTGCCCGCGATGGTGGACGGAATGATTGAGGGCCAGTTGCACAAACGAGAGGGCCGACATCTGACGGACGCCGCGAAAGTCGATCGTTTTCGACAGATCTTCTCCCGATGCCTGCTTGAGTCGGTCCGCATCGGCGGCGAACTTCTCCGAATACCAGGCCACCACGTCGAGCGGCGTTCGAACCGCATCGGGGCGTTTCGCCACGTCGTAGTCGAACGATCCCGACGCGACGGCATTGAGGAACAGATGCTCCGCCGACACCAGATGCCATGCCAGCTCGAATGCGGTCTTTGCGATCGGATCGGGCCGGAAGTCTGCGCGATCCGGCGGTATGGCTTCGATGATGCGGCTGGTTGTTGCCTGCTCAGCCGTCAGAGTGCGCAGTTCCGATTTGAAGATCACAGCCGCTTGTTCCGGAGTGAGTGCCATGGCGTGAGAATACATCGGCTCACAGCAAAGTCGGCCGAAAATGAAAAAGGCGGGCCCCGAAGGACCCGCCCTGGATTCCCTACCCCTGGTCTAGGCGCAGCCGCTGGTGTTGCCGCAGTTCATGCACTTGTAGCAAGCGCCACTGCGAATCATGATCGAGCCGCACGTCGAGCACGGTGGCGCGTCTTCCTGGTTCTGAATGGTTGAAAACGGCGTGGCCGCAGCCGACAGCGCGGTTGGTGGCGCCGCGCTCGACGGACCGGCTGCCGCCGACTCCCCAGCTGGGCCATTCAGCTCCTGGCCATTGACGCCGGCATGGAACTGCGCCTCCGGCGAGAGGAATTTTGTCGCGAGCCACCGGAAGATGTAGTCGACGATCGACTTGGCAAAGCGGATTTCCGGATTGCGCGTCATGCCCGACGGCTCGAACCGAACGTGGCTGAATTTGTCGACCAGCGCCTGGAGCGGCACGCCGTACTGCAGGGCGTAAGAAATCGCCTGGGCGAACGCGTCGGCGAAACCGGAGATCGTCGAGCCTTCTTTGGCCATCACCAGGAAGATCTCACCAGGCTGCCCGTTCGGGAACAAGCCGACGGTGATGTATCCCTCGTGCCCGGCAATGTCGAACTTGTGTGTGATCGCGTGGCGTTCGTCCGGCAGCTTGTGCCGCACGGGGCCGGTGACGAGCTGCGCAGCGGCCTGCTGCGCGATCTCAGCTGGCGTCTTGTCCTTGGATGTGTTCAACGGCTGCGTTCGCTTGCTGCCATCACGATAGATCGACACCGCTTTGGCCCCGAGCTTCCACGACTGAATGTACGCCTGCATCACTTCATCGACGGTGGCATCCTTCGGGACATTCACTGTCTTGCTGATCGCGCCCGAGATGAACGGCTGCGTCGCACCCATCATCCGGATATGTCCCATGTACTGAATCGAGCGCTGCCCCTTCGCCGCCTTGAAGGCGCAATCGAACACCGCGAGGTGCGAGTCCCTCAGCCCCGGAGCTCCCTCGATGGTCTCCTGCTCGTCGATGAACTTGACGATGTCCTCGATCTGCGCGGCGGTGTAGCCGAGGCGCCGGAGCGCCATCGGGACCGTCTGGTTGACGATCTTCATCAATCCACCGCCAACCAGCTTCTTGTATTTGACGAGGGCGATATCGGGCTCCACACCGGTGGTATCGCAGTCCATCATGAAGCCGATGGTGCCTGTCGGTGCGAGGACCGTCGCCTGCGCATTCCGGTATCCGAAGGCTTCACCGATCTCCACCGCATCGTCCCAGGATCCCCGTGCCGCGGAGTACAGGTCCGACGGGACGTTTCGGGCATTGACATCGCGCATCGCATCACGATGCTTGCGCATGACCCGGAGGAACGGCTGGGCGTTTTTCTCGTAACCCGAGAAGGGGCCGCCGCAGTCGCGGGCGATTCGCGCCGATTGCGCGTAACCCTCACCGGTCATCAGCGCCGTCAGCGCTGCGGCATAGTCGCGGCCAGCATCGCTGTCGTACGGCAGTCCCCGCGACATCAACAGGGCGCCGAGGTTCGCATAGCCGAGCCCGAGCGGCCGATACGCGTGGCTGTTCTTCTCGATGGCCGGCGTCGGATAGCTGGCGTTGTCGACGATGATCTCCTGCGCCGTGATCATGGTCCGGATGGCCGCCTTGTATGCGACCACATCGAACTCAATATTGTTGGGATCTTCGCCGACCGCCCTCACGAACTTCATCAGGTTGATCGATGACAGGTTGCAGGCCGAGTCGTTCAGGAACATGTACTCGGAGCACGGATTGCTGGCGTAGATGCGGTCGGTTTCCGGACACGTGTGCCATTCGTTGATCGTCGTGTCGAACTGCATGCCCGGATCGCCGCAAATGTGCGTACCTTCGGCGATCAGCCGCATCAGTTCACGCGCCCGATAGGTGTCAACCACCTGACCATCCCTCACCGCGTGGGTATCCCAGGTGCTGTCGTCGAGAACGGCGCGCATGAAATCGTCGGTCACGCGCACGCTGTTGTTCGAGTTTTGAAAGAACACAGAGGAGTACGCCGGGCCGGTGAACGATCCGTCATAGCCGGCATCGATCAATGCCCAGGCCTTGCGCTCTTCTTCGACCTTGCAGTTGATGAATTCCACGATATCCGGGTGATCGGCGTCGAGGATTACCATCTTCGCTGCACGCCGGGTCTTGCCACCTGACTTGATGACGCCGGCAAAAGCGTCGTATCCCTTCATGAACGACACCGGACCCGACGCCGTGCCGCCACCAGCCAGCAGCTCCCTCGATGAGCGGATTGGTGACAGGTTCGTGCCGGTGCCGGATCCGAATTTGAAGAGCATCCCCTCGGTTCGTGCCAGCGTGAGGATCGAGTCCATCGTGTCCTGCACGGAATTGATGAAGCAGGCCGAGCACTGGGGCGCCTTTTCGAAGCCACAGTTAAACCACACGGGGCTGTTGAAGGCCGCCTTCTGGTAGACGAGGATGTGCTTCAGATCGTCACTGAACGCCTGCAGATCATCGTCGGTTGCGAAGTACTTGTCCGCCCGCGCCCACTCGGTGAGCGTTGTCACCACCCGTCCGATGAGCTGTTTCACGCTGCGCTCGCGGTCGGGCGTCCCGATCTGACCGCGAAAGTATTTCGACACGACGATGTTGGTGGCTTGCTGTGACCAGGACTTCGGGATCTCGACGTCACGCTGTTCGAAGACGACCTGGCCCCGTTCGTTGCCGATGATCGCGTCGCGCAGCTCCCATTCGATCTCCTCAAAGGGATCGACCCCAGCTTTGGTAAAGAACCGGGGAAAACTGAGCCCGGGTGCCAACGGCGCCGCTTTCGCGCGGCCGTCGACGGGCTCAGCGCTGGTCGAGCGTGGCTTGTCCTGATCTGCTGGAGGCTCGGCAAAACTCGGAACGTTCGGGGACGTTCGCGTCTCCACGGTCTGCTGGCCGGCACTCGAGGCTTGATAGGCAGCGCGCTCTTTCATATTCCGACTCCGTTCACGCGGGCCATTTGCCCGGATCAGAGGACCGCGCACCCGCCCCAGGGCGCGATCGTGAAATGTGGTCCGGGCTTTCCCGGAACTTGACTGGAATGCTCTCGAGGCCGAAGTGGTCGACTCCGCAAGCCACGCGCTTGCAGAACCTTAGAAACCTTGGGCGATCCACGAAAAAGCTGGGATGTCTTCGCGGCCCGCTTGTCTTCTGCTTCGGCCGACAAATATGCGCGTGAGCAGGAACTTTGTCAAGCGAGAAAGCACTATATATTGTGCCTGTGTTTTAGGTCACTCGCAAGATGTGGATGACTGTGGAAGCCTGTGGGTAACTCCCAATCACCGGCTGGAGAGCTGACTCGCAATCGCGACCGCCTTCTCAACGAGGCTCTTTGCGGCAGGGAAATTCTTTGCTTTGAGCTCTTCTTCGGCCCGCCGAAGGTTCCCGTTGGCAATGTCGTATTGCAACTTGGCGTCCGGGTTCAGCCTTTGATAGTCAATCTTGCTCAGGTTGGTCGCCGCCGTTTTCATGTCAGCGCGAATCGCCGCATCGATCTCGCCCTCTTTTTGAGGCGGCGTCGTCTGCAGCGGCGAGGTCGCGACTCGAGATTCCTCGGGCGGCTTTGGGGGATCGACTGGCGTCTCGGGTTTCGAGGTATCGGCCGGCCTCGCCGCTTGACGCGGGGGCACACTCGCCGGGGGTCTTGGCGGATCGCCACTCCGGTTGAGCTCCTCAACACCGCTTGGCTCAGCTGCGGATGGAGCGCCCAGCCCCGGAGGAGTTGGCGCAATGTTGGTCGCAATGACCCGGGACGGAGGCAGAGGTACGTCAAGGGGCGGCGTGTCGGGGCTGACCTGGGCTTGCGTGCGCGTGCACCCCGGGGCGAACGCCGTAGCCAGGAACAGCGGAGCGAGCAGAAGCCAGACGCCGCGCTTCGTCCGATCTTTCATGTGGTTCTATGCTTGCGGGAGCAGCACTCGGAACGTGGTACCGCCCCCTGGTGTCGACTGTACTTCAATTTCGCCGTCGTGCATCTGCACCGTGCGATAAACCATCGACAGCCCGATTCCACTGCCTTTCGCCTTGGTTGTGAAATAGAGGTCGAAGATGCGCTGCAGGTGCTCGGGATTGATGCCGACGCCGGTGTCGGAGAAACTGACCTCCACCCGCTTTCCGCGCGCCGCTTCGCACCGGATGCGGAGGCTTCCTCCATTCGGCATCGCCTGACAGGCGTTCAGCCCGAGGTTCAAGAAGGCCTGGCGAAGCATGGTCGGGTCACAGTTGACATCGGCGACGGTTTCACATTCGACCGACAACGTCACGCGTAACTTGTCGGCTTCAGGCCGAAGGATCGGAACGATTTCATTGAGCAGCGCCGACAGCTGCATGGGCTGCAGCTTCAAATCTTCCGGGCGCGCGAATTTCAGGAAACCTTGCACGACCTCGTCGAGCCGGCGGATCTCGCCAGCGATTACGTCCACGTGCTCAAGGGCGTCCGCCGATTGCGACGGCAGCACCTCAGTCGCGGCGACAACGGCGCTCATGGCACCGCGCGCGCCGCGCCCGGCACCGATCGTCTGCGGCAAGAACTGCTGTCGGAGCAGCTCCAGATGAATCATCATCGCGTTCAGGGGGTTCTTGACCTCGTGAGCCACACCGGCGCTGAGGCGGCCGAGCGCCGCGAGCTTTCTGGAATAGCGGATGGTCGATTGCACCTGACTCAAGTACTCCAGATTGCGGACCACCAGCATGATCCCGACGAGCCCTCCGCCAGCATCGCTGACCAGGTGCCCCAGAATCATCCGCTCACCCGATTCAAACGCCGCGGAAACCGGCCCGACCGACTGCTGGCTGGCGAGCGCCTGCTCGAACACCTTCCGCAACGGATGCCCCGCCGAAACCAGATCGGCCAATGCGACACCGGTCGTCGCCATCGGAACGAGGGTGCGCGCCGACGGATTGGCAAACAGGAGATCTCCAGCCGGGCTGATAATCACCACGGCATCTTCGAGGTGTTCGACTGCTGATTCCAGATGGGCGACCTGACCGGCCATGTGCGAACGATCGGCCGACAGCTGCGCGCTCACGGTGTTGAAGAACGTCCCAAGCTCGCCGAACTCATCGTCCTGATCGATGTCGAGCCGCACACCGGACTCGCCCCGTCCGAGGCGGGTCAGGCCGCTGCGAAGGACATGAATCGGCCGCAAGATCAGCTGCGCCAGCAGCATCGCGATGAAAACCGCGACACCCAGCGTCGCGAGCGCCACGGCGATTGGCGCGCGCAGCAGCCGGTTCAGATCATCGCGAATGAGCAACGTGGATACGCCAATCCGAATCGATCCGATTTCCGCGTCGCCCAAAAGAAGCGGTTGTCGCACTTCGTAGTTCTTCCCCTGACCCGAGTAGATGGCTTCAATCTGGGCAATCGTCGACTGCGACAAGAGCGTGTTCAGATCCGCGCCGGGACGGAGCACGCTGTCCTGCAGGGCCGGGTCTTTCGCGACGATCGCGCCGCTTGAATCCACGATCGCGGCAAACGTCAGGTTCTTCGCATAGACGTTCGAGGCCAGAATCGAGCGAAGGCTTGGGTCCGTCCGAATGCGTTCGAGTGGCTCGGTTCCATCGACAACGACTTCGCGGGCGCGATGGTAGATGGTGTCGGCGAGGAACTGTGCCCGCTCCTGGCTGGCGACGAGACTGCCCTGCGCCAGACGAGCAAGGTACAGGCCGCTCAGAACGACGACAAACACACCCACGATCGAGGTGACGTAGAGAACCTGCTTGCCCTTGATGCCTAGTCGCATTGTCGTCTGGACTTCCCTGGTTGTCCGTCACCACGCCGGCCCACGCGTCGCGCGCTCGCGTTCGTCTATGACCTCGTCACGTCATCACCCCGGTACTCCCTCCTCACCACCGCGTTGATCATTCCGCTTTACGGGGCCTCAGACGAAGCTTGTTCAGCTTGTTGTGAAGGGTCTTGAGGCTGATGCCCAGGATCTCGGCGGCGCGGGTCTTGTTGTCGCGTGTGTGCTCGAGCGTCATCATGATCAGTCGGCGCTCGGCCTCTTCGACGGTCGTGCCCGGAGCCAAGGCGACCTGTGGCCGCTGCTCGACGGCGCGCTCTTCGGTGAGCGGCGGCGGGAGGTACCGCGGCTCGATGAACGGACCCGGGGCCAGAATGGTTGCGCGCTCGATCACGTTCCTCAATTCCCGCACGTTACCGGGCCAGGCATACTGATCGAGCAGCCGCATCCCTTCCGGATCGACCCCCGCGATCGACTTCTGATTGCGCGCGTTGAATTCAGTAATGAACGCCTGCACGAGCAATGGCAAGTCTTCCTTCCGCTCACGAAGGGGCGGCAGCCGCAGCGCAAAGACGTTCAGCCGGTAGAACAGATCCTCGCGCAGCTTACCCTTTTGGACAGCTTCAACTGGATCGATGTTGGTTGCTGCGATCACGCGCACATCAACGGACTGTTCGTTGCGCCCGCCAAGCCGACGGAACGTCCGCTCCTGGAGTACGCGCAGCAGCTTCACCTGAGTGGCCGGCGTCATCTCGCCGATCTCGTCGAGAAACAACGTGCCGCGATCCGCCAGTTCGAAGCAGCCCTGCCGGCGATCCGCCGCGCCGGTAAAGGCTCCCTTCTCGTGGCCGAAAATCTCGCTTTCAAGCAGCGTCTCCGGAATCGCCGCGCAATTGATGGCGACAAACGGGAACCCGTTACGCGGGCTCAACTGATGAATCGTCTGCGCAACGAGCTCCTTGCCGGTACCGGACTCCCCGGTGATGAGCACCGATGCCGATGTCGGCGCCGCCTGCTCGACCACCTGATAGATCTTGCGCATCTCGGGACTGTTGCCGATCATCGAACCGAACGCCCCGAACTCTCGCAACTGCCGACGAAGCGTCTTGACTTCGCGCAGGGTGCTCTGCCGCTCGACAATCTTGTCGAGAAGGATCTTGAGCCGCTGGATGTCGACTGGCTTCGTCAAATAGTCGTAAGCGCCTTCTTTCATCGCTTCGACCGCGGATTCAACCGTCCCCTGAGCGGTCAGTAGCAAAGTAATGACGTCAGCGCCCTGTCCCTGAAGAGCCCGCAACAGCTCCAACCCATCCATGCGAGGCATGACCAGATCGGAAATGACGATCGCCGGCCGGAACGTCGTGAGCTTTTCTAGAGCTTCTTCACCGTCGGCAGCCGACTCGGCGATGAAACCCCAGGTTTTCAATAACTGTTCGAGCCCGGTTCGCGCAGCCGCGTCATCCTCGACAATCAGCACGCGCTCGGAAACTGTATTTTCAGCTTGAGTGCTGACGACGTCTTCGCTTAGAAGGGTCATCTAGGACTCTCCTCGGTACCATGTCATTTTTACATTGTGAGCGCGCGAGCAGGCCGCTGCAAGCTGATTCTGTGAGGGCACCTCAGGAATATACGAAACCTCAACCATTGGCGAGGTCCTTGCAGCTACCCCTTCTGTCGGACAAATTGGAGGGGATAGATGCGAACGATTGCAGCTGGATTGCTGTTCACAACGTTGACGGCGGCAGGGTGTAGCAATGCGACGCCACAGGCAGGTACAGCAAACGACAGCGCCGTACCATCTTCGTCATCGGCGGCGAATGGCACGTCCAGTGTCCCGGGCGACGCGGCACCAACCGCTGCCTCCTCACCAGCTGCTTCCGAACCTGCCAGCAGCAGTCCTGACAAGTGGCGCGAAGTGACGATACCCGCCGGTACGACCCTCGCTCTTGCGCTCGACACGGCCGTCGGATCGGACACCAGCCGGGTCGAGGCGCCGGTCGAAGCGCATCTGACGCGAGCTGTGGCAATTGACGGGGTGACCGTCGTCCCCGAGGCGAGCGCCGTCACCGGCACAGTGACCAACGCCACACCGGCCGGAAAGGTTCAGGGACGCTCCCAGCTGACCATTCGATTCGACACGCTGGTGCCACAAGGGCAATCCGAACGCTATCCGATGCAGACAAACGCGGTCGCGCGAACCGGCGCCTCTGAGAAAAAGAAAGATGCCGCGAAGATCGCTGTGCCCGCCGCTGGCGGTGCCGTCATCGGCGGGATTGTCGGAGGCAAGAAGGGCGCAGTCATCGGCGGAGCTGTGGGTGGCGGCGCTGGCACCGCAGTGGTCATGACCGACCGCGGAAATGAAGTGCGGATGGGCAAGGGCGCGGCCATTTCTCTGAAACTCACTGAGCCGTTGACCATCCGAGTCAGAGGTTAAGCGTCAGAAGCGATCATCGCGGGCTAGGACTCATGCAGTGGCTGCAGTACGCTCTAAAGGATGGTGTCCGACCCCGAATTCGAGTCTGGCCGAATCGGTCTCGACACAGCCGCTGGGTTGCCAGCCAGAGTACGGCCAACGCCTGCCGAGCGCATCGTCGCCTTCCTCGAGGTACTCCTTTGCTCCGACTACCCGTCACAACTGGCCCTCACTGCGGTGCTCCTCAGCCTCGGATTCCACCCGGTCGGGGCTGATGGGGCGCTGAACCTCTCATACGTCGTTACGCTCCTGCTCATCGACACCGTCTTCCTCCTCGGCCTCATTCTGTTGTTTCTTCGGGCCCACGGCGAGCAGCCGAGCACCGTGCTATTCGGCCGCGTGTCGCTCGTGCCAGAAGTGAGGGTTGGAGCCGGACTCATCATCGCAGCGTTCGGTCTCGCCATCGTCATTCTCGGCGCGATCCTGCAGTTCGCACCGCAGCTTCACACGGTTGAGAACAACCCGTTGAAGGACCTCATGCGCCGGCCACTTGATGCGGCGATTTTTGGCGTCGTTGTGGTGATCGCAGGTGGCATTCGGGAGGAAATCCAGCGCGCCTTCCTGTTACATCGTTTCGAGCAGTGGCTTGGAGGCGGGGCAGTCGGCATCGCCGTGACCAGTGTGGCGTTTGGCCTCGGGCATCTCGCGCAGGGCGTAGACGTGGCAATCGTCACCGCCTGCCTCGGTGCCTTCTGGGGTATCGTCTATCTCCGTCGGCGCTCGGCCCTCGCGCCGATTGTGAGCCACTCCGGCTTCAACCTGCTGCAACTCTTTCAGTTTCTCATCATCGGACGCTAGCAGCGCGTGGTGAACGTCTGGCGTCGCACCGAGACGGGGCGAGGCGCAGCCAGACGTCACCACGGGCTGCTAAGGGACTCGCGACGGGACATCCGACACGATGGGTTGCGTGATTTCCGCCCGTCGACGGAGCCCGGCCACCCACTCGTCCACGAGCCGCTGCCGGCGTTCTGCAGTAGCAGCTTCGAGAATCATCTGGCGCACCTGCTGGAATGGCGTCAGTCTCCCGTCCTGGGTAAACCCCTGCGGATGCTCGCGGTAGTAGCGTTCAAGATCCTCGTCATTGAGGGGCGGCAACGTGAAGCGCTGATCGAGATACGCAAGGATGCGCAGATCCTGTCGCAGCCGTTCTCGCAAGTGCTTCGCGTCGAAGCCGACCCGGGCAAGAGCGGTTTCGAACGATTGGGTTGTCGGGAAGGTTGCCTGGACGGTCTGCATCCGTCGATCGACCAGATCGCTGGCCGGCTCGGGTGGCGCGTATCGTTCAACCTCCGCGAGCATGAGCGAACGATCGATTAGCCGCGGGAGTATCTCACCGACCGGGTCGGAACCGACTTCGACGTTCAGGAGGTGGAGATCCCTGGCGGCGTTCACATCACTCAACATGATGACGTCGCCTGAGACAACGGCCAGCACTCGATCGATGATCTCGGCTGCTGCGACGCTGCCGGCCAGCGCGAGCACACATGCCGCGGCACACGCGAGTTGTCTCCGACACCGCGTTCTGCACTCCGCCAGGTGCAACTTCATGCGCGTTTCAGAACGCCTGTCCAAGGCTGATGTGCAGGGAGTTTGCCTCCTCACGATGACCAGGCACCACTTCATAGCGGCGAGTCTTGAATCCCATGTCGACCCGGATGGGTCCAACGGGTGATCGGTATCGGAAGCCGAAGCCAACCGCGCTGCGCAGCCGCCCGAAGTCGATATCGCTCGTGCGCGCGAACACATTGCCGGCATCGAGGAAGCCGACCAGACCAAGCCCACCAAACAGCGGGACTCGGAGCTCGGCGTTGAGGATGACCACGGCGTTCCCGCCGATCGCAAACCCATTCTGGTCGAGCGTTTCGGTTGTCCCCAGCTGATCGAGTGCAAACCCTCGAACGGTCGTGTCGCCTCCGGCAAAGAAGCGTTCGCTCGCCGGTAGATCGCGGAAGATCTGGATGATGGGCTGCCCGTCAGGAGTCAGGATCGGGTTGCCTTGCTCGTCGGTCTGCGGCAGCGTTCTGCGGAAGCCATACGCGGTCCCCAGCCTTCCGCTGAGCGCGAGGACGGTCCTGCGGCTGCGCGGAAGCGTCCGAAACAACTGCGCGGTGAGAAACGACTTGACGAACCCCACATCCGAGCCCAATTTTTGGGCCGCCAGCTGGCCATTCGCGCTGAAGTAACGTCCCTCCGTCGCGTTGACGGCGTCGTCCTTTGTGGTCCGCACGCCGGAAATCGAAAACGACGACAGCACCAGTTGAGGAAACAGACGATCGATCAGCAGCTTGTCTTCCTTGGCGATGTTCTCGTCGAAGAGCTCCGTGTACTGAATCTGGTAGTTGCCGCTGAAACTGACCGTCGGGGTCACGCGGCGGCCGATTTCTGCGTTGAACGCGCGTCTGGAAAAATTGAAGCTGCTCCGGCTCTGCTGTTCAATCGTCCCGGTCAGGAACGCGTCGGCCTCGGTGTTGAACAGCCGCGGCTCGCGGAACGCGCCGAACACTCGATACTCTTTGAAGCCGAAATTCGCCGTGTCAGCCGTTGACTGCCCCGGCTCAGGCCGGAAGCTGATCCGCGCAAACAAGTTGATCGAGCGGTTCTTGCCGAACAGATTCCGGCGCCCGATCTCGAAAAACGCACGCGGGGCGATTTGCAGCTGCTCGACCGCCGCCCCGCTCTCCGCATCGGTCCTGGTGCTCGACAACGCCTCGAGCCCCCCGCCGTATCCGACGGTTGTGACCGGTGACTCCTCGAGGGTCACGACGAGATCGCGAGTCGTCTCGTCCCCGTGCGAAATCTGGCTGATCCGAACGCGCCTGAAGAGACCGAGCTCTGCGAGTCGCCGCTGAGTCTCACCGATGGCCGCAAGACCCAACGGATCACCGGCCTTGATCTGCACCTCGCGCTCAATCGTTTCCGTTTGAGTGCGCGCGTTGCCCACGATGAGCACATGATCAACACGCAGCTGCGGGCCTTCAACGACCGTGAACAGGACCTCCGCTCGGCTGCCGTCGCTGCTGATGCCGGGATTCCCCGTGATCGTGGCGCTCTGGTACCCGCGATTGGCGTAGGAGAGCTGCATCGTGTCGCGATCCACCGCCATCTGGGTCAGAAAGAACGGACGCCCTGGCTGCAGTCCGAGCCCCTGCAGAAGATCTGCGTCTGGAACGGAACCATTCCCTTGAATGCGAACTGTGTTCACGACGGTGCGAACGCCTTCTGTGACCTCGATTCTCACCACGACCGGCACGTCGCCGGCCGGGGGCTCATTGGGGAGGTCCACCAACGAAGAGACTCTCACGGCGGCAAACCCTTCGCGCTGATAGAAACTCTCGATCGCCGACCGGTCGGCTTCGAGGGTGGCATCTGAAAGCGGCTGCCCCGCCCGCACGCCCAGCCGGGGCAGTAGCTCCGACAACGATTCGAACCGGTTCCCCGACGTCCTGACTTCGGAAACACGATAGAGCGGGCCCTTGGCGATCGTGAATGTGACGAGCAGCTCGCCGTTGACCTCTTGCCGGACGTGCGGAGCCGACGCGTCGCGGTAACCGAGGCCCTGCAGGTACTCCACGATCCGATTGCTCGAGTCTTCGAGCAGGTCCTCATCGGCAGATGCCTCTTCGGCAATCGGGACAAGCTCATCGTGCTTGTCGCGCGGGATGGAATCGCCGTTGAAAATGACTTTGACCCTGGGCCCTTCGTTGACGCTCAGGACCAGATGCACGAGTCGATCGCCATTCTCGAACCGAGTGGTCAGCGTCAACTTCGCTTCGACATGGCCGCTGTCCCATTGGCTTTGCTGGTACTCCTGGATGCGCGTATTGAGGGCGTTGCGCTCGTATGCGGCCCCGGTTCTGATTCCCAACCGTTCGAGAACCTGCCGGGACGCGGCGCCCGCCGACCCCACCACCTGGATTTCGCCGATGTGGGTGCGATCGCCAGGAGCTACGGCGAGGATGAGCGTGGCGCGATCTGGGTCGTGTGCGATCTCCAGTCGAGGCGTGACCACAGCGTGCAGGTAGCCATGCTCACTGAGATCTTCTTCAGCGACGCGGGCAAGATCGAACCGGCGCCCCGAAGGGGGGGACGCGCCGTAGCGCTCGCTGACCGCCCGTTCCAGGCGGCCGACGTCGATACCGGGCAGCGTCATCGCACCGGCGAACTGGATCTTGCGGATGGGATGGAGCGGCACGAGCTCGTAGATCAATCGGACGCCCCCCTCCACAGGATCGGCCACGACGCGCACGTCTTCGAACCGACCCAGGGAGAACAGGTGGGTGACGCTTTCCCGCACGTCACGCATGGAGAGCGCGCTGCCGCTCAGGGTTTCAATCAGGCCGAGCACACGGGGGTCCGCGGTCGGTCGCCCCTCGATTTCGACGCGAATGATCGCGACCGACTTGCCAAGAAAATCCGCGACGTCCGCGCTCGCGGGTCCTGATGCGGTGAGCACGAGCGCGCCGGCCAGCCAGAGCGCCGCCGCCCGCATCAGAATATGTGCCTCACGCGGACTTCAATGGCGTAGGTCTGATCCTCGTTGCGCGACAGAATCCAGGAGAACCGGTCGCTTTCGTCGTATTCGAGCAGCAGAATCTGGTCGTTGATCGACGAGCTGAGGCTGCGTGAGAAGGTCAGGTACACGCGTTCCGACAATTGTTTACCGATCGTCACCCGCGCCGACGGATTGACGCGGGTCGTCGATGTCGACTGCGGATTCGCGTCGACGAGCGAGGGTGAGAGCTGAAACGTATCGACGCCGAAGGTCTGCTCCACCACGCGCCCGACGCCGGCCAATCCGATTTCCTGCGACAGGAGCTGCGTGGCCCTCGTGGTGAGGATGTCACGCTCGCGCTCATTCGGATTCTGCATCGCGCGGATTTCGGCGTTGTTCTGGTCGCGCCGGATGTCGCTGAAGAGCAGCGCCAGGACGTCACCCGCGGGCAGGGGCGGATCCGACTCGAGGGTCGGCTGCTGCAGCCGCTCCGTCGTGCCGGCCGCTCTCACGGTAACCCGGTAGGTTTGACCTGGAACCCGAACACTGGTCTCAGCTTCCACGTCAAAAAATGGATCGATGCGGAGCGGGTTGGTGAACTCGATCGCGCCCTTGGTCACGCGATAGCGCCGCCCTTCGAACGTCACTTCTCCGCGATCGACATCGGCCCGTCCGAACAACAGTGGGCGATCGTAGGTTCCTCGGAGCTGTATGTCGGCGCTGGCCCACAGGCGAAACAGGTTGTTCTGAATCCTCAGCGTACCGGGCACGAGCACTTCGAGGTCGAACGTGACAGGGATCGGGGTTGGGGCCAGGGCGCCAGGCGCACGACTTCCCCCGAACTCAAACAAGCTCCCCGTCGGATTGATCGACCGGCTCCACAAAGCGTCCTTGACCGTGACCACGCCACCGAGCATCGGTGCCTTGAAGTTGCCGCGAATCGTCAAGTCGGCATCGACCGTCGAGCGCATGCCGTCGGGGTAACGTAGGTGCATATCCTCGCCCCGGGCAATGACGTTGAGATCGCCGGGCAGGTACCCATTCAGCCCGACGCGACCACCAAACTGAACCCGGCCATCACCAAGCCTCGCCGAGACATCGTCCAGTCGAATGCCGCTGGAGTCGAAGTGGATCGTCCCATTGATCGCGTCGAGCGAGTTCGGCAGCGAGAAGAGGCGGACCCGGCCGTCGACGATGGTGGCGCTGCCGGAAAACACTGGCTCGAACAGCGGGCCGTTGACGGCCGCCGTGAGCTCCGCCCGTCCCGACCCTCGCACAGTCGGGAAGAATCCCTGGAGGATGCCAAGATTCGCCTCTCCAGCCGCCTGCAGCGCAATTCGTTGATCGTGCAGTCCGATCGTCCCGCCGATCGTGAGCCGGGTGTCATCGCCAACGAGCTCCAGCTGACTGACGCGCACAATGTGCTCGTCGAGCGCCAGGCGTATGGGCCCGGCATTGTGGATGTCGTATTCGAACAGTCGCATCTCGAGGCTATCGACCGTACCGTCGACGAGCAGGTGGTCGACGTCAGCGAGCTCGCCGACCACTCGGATCGACCCACTCGCCACCGCCGTGGTATACGGCATCAGCTGCGGTACGAACAGCCGGACGTACGGATCCAGGGAACTGTCGTGGAACCGGAACGTGAGCTCAGAGTCCGCATGCGGCGTCAGGGCAATTCGACCGGTACCCGTAATCGCCAATCGCGGCGAGGCGACATCGATCTCGCCACTCAACTCCTCGCCACGCAGCGCCAGGTTCCCGGTGACTTCGCCGACGCTCTCCTCAGCCAATGCGAGATCGGCGACGTGGAACCGCGGTATGTCGTAGCTTGGGAAGTCGAACATCCCGCTCCCACCGGCGGTAAAGTCGAGCAGACCAGTGGGTCGCACCTCTGGGTATGCGAAAAGGGTGACCTGATCCATCGGAATGCCGCGGGCATCCACGTTGAACGAATACGTCGAGTCCCAGCCGACGTACGCCGCGCCGGTCATCGTTCCGGCACCCTTGGTCACTTTGACACCGTCCAACCTCACGCCGACGCCATCGAATCGAAGGGCCGCTGTCCCCTGGTCGAAGGGTTCGCCGTAAGCCACCCCGGACGCGATCGTCATCGACCCGAATCCCAAGGGATGCTCGTACTCGCCGGACAACTGGAACTCTCCGGATAACCGTCCCGACACCGGGTAGTCATCGATCTCGAACGCGTGCCGGAGGCTCTCGAGGTCGCGGCCAGTCACCCGGAATCGTGCGTCGAGTTCCTGTCCGCCGTCGCGGCGGGGATAGCCAAGCGAAAAGCGACCGTCGGCGCGAATCTCTGAGTCATTCCGTCGGACCGTGCCGTCGGTCACGGTCACATAGTTGTTCTCGACGACGATTCGGGCGGACCCGTCACCCCAGAGCGTGTCCCACCCGCGGATGTCTTCGCCAGAAAAAAGGCCCTCCACCCGAGGGCGTCGAAACGGACCGGTCATGACACCGTCGAATTCGCCGCGACCTCCAAAGGTCACCGCGCCGGTTCGCGATCCGAAATCGGTCATGATCCCCGCAAGCACGAGCTGACTCTCCTGCCAGTCGCTGCTCGTCACGTGGAACTTCAGCCTCGCCTGGGAGGTCCACTCCGTGGTTCCCTCGAAAGCGACATTGGTCCGTTCAGTGACGAAGCGTCCGTCGCTCAAATAAACCTGGTCCGGATCGAATCGGTAGGTCGCCGACCCGGCGATCGGCAGATGCGTCGAGAGTGGCATCGGCGCAAACGGCCCCCACTCGTGGCGTGCGTGCTGCGCATCAGCCGCCCGCGCGAGCGCGAGAGACGGCGGCATCGGATCGACGCCTGCGGGCGGGGTGACGACGATCTGGCCTTCCCCTACGCTCTCGCTGGTCCTGCCCAGCGGCCATTCGAGTAGGTTGCGGCCGGCGGCGCTTCCTGCGAAGCGGAGTCCTGCCAGTTCCTGAAAGTCAGTGAACTCAGCCAGGTCCACTCCGGTGTACGACGTCTCGAACCGGGCCGTCGGTCGCACATGGCTGCCGAGAGGCTTGATTGAAAACGTGAAGCCTGCGTCGCCGCCCGAAAAACGAGATCCGGCATCCCAGAGGTCGAAGAGCTCTTTGTTCCAGTGCAATGAGCCATACAAACCCGGGAACCTGTAGTCGTAGACGCCGGCCATGTCGCTGGCGAAACGTCCCGTCAGATCGTGTCCGCCCTTGAAGAGATGGAAGACGCCAGTGAAATCGGCGTCGCCGGTCAGCGGCCAGTCCTCGCGGGCAAAAAACAGCTCACGCATGCGTTGAAACTGGACACGCGATTTGACGTTGTATGTCTGTTCCGGCCAGTGCGCCATGTCGAGCACGCCGGTCGCAATCGACTCCGCGCCATCGGTCTTCATGTCGACGTGGGTCAGACGAAGCGTGTCGCCGTCGATAACGAACCGGATCTTCAGGTTCGACCACATCGGCACGTACTCCTGAATCGCAATGGAGCCGCCCTTCGATGTCACCTCGCCGCTGTATTTCGGGAGGTTGCCGATGCTGAGTCTGATATCGGGCGCGACGACCGACCACGGAGTTTCGTGATCCTCGTACTTGAACTGTCCGCCCGACCCGCGAAAGTGCTGGACCGTCACGGCATAGGGTCTGGGGCCGGTGGATCTCCTGGTGCTCCGCTTGAACCGCGGAAAACTATCACCGTCTTCCCATTTCTCGACGAGCATCTGCCAGTCGATGAGCTCGACCGACGTCACAGTGATGTTGGGCCTGCGCGCAATCGCCGGCCACCAGTCCATCGAGGCATTGAGGCGTTTCGCGGTGAAGAATGGCCGGTCCGAAGGAGCGCGTCCGTCGATCCTGAAATCGTCCAGCTCCACCCGGCCGAGCATGAGTGCTGAGAGCACGTTGACTCTCATCGCCCCAATGTGAACGGGACGCTGCACCTGATCGGAGAGATAACGCGCCGCCGGGCCACGCGCCCACGGCCCGATGTCAACGGTCAACGAACTGACAACGGCGGCGCCGAGAACGGCAATCACAATCCCCAGGCCCCGGCTGACGTACCAGATCACGGGATGGCGACGGAGTTCCTTGAACCACTTCAACATTTACGTGGCGTGCGCTGCGATGACCGCGAGCAACTCGCTCGCGTCAACCGACTGGCCCTCCCGGACATGGATCACCTCGATAACGCCGTCTCGTACGGCGCGCAGTTCGTTCTCCATTTTCATCGCTTCAATCACGACAATGGGCTGGCGCGGTTGAACCGTATCCCCCTGCTTGACCAGGATACGAACGATCTTACCGGGCATCGGCGCCAGCACTCGCTGCAAACCGCTTCCCGCGTGCAGGCCATCGGTTCGACGTTCGGCCCGACGGCGGCCATTCATTGCCACCATCACCGACTTGGTCCCAACGTTGACAGCCAACTGCCCGGACCCTCTGTCGGGAACGACGGTCACCTCGTGGCTGGTGGTCGTCGGCCTGGAGCCTGGCTTCTGGCCCACGGTCCCGTCGATCAGCAGGGACATCGACTGGCCGTCCACGCGCTGCGCATCGACCGAGCATCGGTTCCCATCGATCTCGACCATGAACTTGCCGTCCGCGCGATGGACCGTCGCCCGTCGAATCCGGCCGCCGATCTCGATCTCGTATTGCACCTTAGAGTTCTCTGGACGAGGCGCCGCGCAGCCCTTCGAGACGCGCCCGGATCTTCCAGCCCTGACCGCGGGGTTCGGGCGTCCCGTTCCCCGACCCGGACGGCGTGAGTGCGGACGGCGACAACTCGGCCTGCAGTGCGGCGGCCACCGCCGCGACGTGCTCGTCCTCTTCAGCGGCCTCGAAGAAGGGACGCCCGTTGCGGCGTTTGAGCAATTCGTCGAGATACGTCGTATGAAACCGGCCCTCGATGAAATCCGGCTGATCAGTGAGCCAGGCAAAGAACGGCAGCGTGGTCTTGATGCCGGCCACGAGATACTCGTTCAGCGCGCGGCGCAGACGGCAAATCGCGGCAGGACGATCCTCCGCCCATACCGCCAGCTTCGAGATCATCGGATCGTAGAAGACCGGGACGTCCATCCCTGGGGCCGCGCCGCTATCGTCACGGATGCCGGGACCGGAAGGCTGACGCAAGCTGGTGATGCGACCAGGGGACGGGAGAAAGTTGTTGTCGGGATCCTCCGCGTAGACGCGGCAGTCGAAAGCATGTCCAATCGGGGAGATGAGCTGCTCGGCCCGAAGGTCAAGCCGCGCTCCACGGGCGATGCGCAACTGCCAGCGAACGAGATCGACGCCGGTGACAAGCTCGGTAACCGGATGCTCCACCTGCAAGCGGGTGTTCATTTCGAGAAAATAGAAGCGGCCATCCTCATCGAGCAGGAACTCGATCGTTCCCGCGTTGGTATACCCAACCGTGCGGGCCACAGCTGTCGCCGCCGAGGTCATTTGGATCCGGAGGCTTGGGGTGACGGCCAGCGACGGCGACTCCTCCAGTACTTTCTGATGCCGCCGTTGGATCGAGCATTCGCGCTCAACGAACGGAAGGATGGTCCCGTGATGGTCGCCGAGCAGCTGCACTTCAACGTGACGTGGACGCACGAGCTGGCGCTCGAAGTACACGGCTGTGTCGCCGAAGGCCGAACCCGCTTCCGATCGGGCGGCGCGTATGGCCCCCGCGAGGTCCTCCGGATCGACAACCGTGCGCATGCCCTTTCCGCCGCCGCCGGCAACCGCCTTGACCAACAGGGGAAACCCAATGGAAGCCGCGAGCCGCATGACCTCGGCGTCCGGCACATCCACACCAACGGGTGTCGGCGTGCCCGGAACCACCGGCACGCCCGCCTTGATCGCCGCCGTACGCGCGGCGACCTTGCTGCCCATCAGCCCAATGGCCTCGGGGCTCGGGCCGATGAAGATGAGTCCCGCGTTACGCACCGCCTCTGCGAAGCCTGCATTCTCCGCGAGAAAGCCGTACCCAGGATGGATGGCGTCCGCTCCCGCGCGGCGGGCGGCGTCAAGGATCCGGTCGATTCGCAAATAGCTTTCGCTCGGAGCGCTCGGCCCGATGAAGTACGCCTCGTCGGCGTAGCGCACGTGAGGCGCCAGTCGATCACACTCCGAGAACACAGCAGCGCTCGCCACTCCCATCTCGTGGCACGCGCGCGCGATGCGGACCGAAATCTCGCCCCGATTGGCGATCAGGATCTTTTGCAACTGTAACTATTCTATCGGCTTACAGGCAGGCGTGGCTGAGCTCATTCTACCGCGTTCTCGGACTCGACACCGGTCAAATTACAGGGGGATGTTTCCGTGTTTCTTGGGCGGGTTGTGGTCTCGCTTGCCCTCGAGGTTGCGGAGCGCCGTGATCAACTTCCGGCGAGTTTCCCGCGGTTGAATGATTTCGTCCAGATACCCTCGGGCGGCGGCCACATAGGGATTCGCGAATTTCTCTCTGAATTCTTCGACTTTCTCGGCGCGGGCCGCCACCGGGTCCACCGCCAGGTCCAGCTCCCGCTTATACAGAATGCTGACGGCTCCTTCCGGCCCCATGACCGCGAGTTCCGCGGTTGGCCAGGCGTAGTTGAAATCCGTCCGCACGTGCTTGCTCGACATGACGCAGTACGCGCCGCCGTAGGCCTTGCGCGTGACGACGGTCACTTTCGGCACGGTTGCCTCCGCAAACGCGAAGAGCAGCTTGGCGCCATGCCTGATGATGCCGCCGTACTCCTGAACCGTGCCCGGCAGGAATCCGGGCACATCCTCGAAGGTGACCAGCGGGATGTTGAAGGCGTCGCAACACCGGACGAAGCGCGCTCCTTTGATCGACGCATTGATATCAAGCGTCCCTGCCAGCACCGCTGGTTGATTGGCCACAATCCCCACCGAGCGGCCGTCCAACCGAGCGAACCCGACAATGAGATTACGCGCATAGTGCTCTTGCACTTCGAGGAACCGTCCGTCATCGGCAATCGTTTGGATGAGATCCAGCATGTCGTACGGCTGATTTGGCGACGCCGGCACGAGACGATCCAGCGATGCATCCTCACGGTCGGGCGGATCCTCGGTGTGCCGACGCGGAGCGTCCTCCAGGTTGTTCGACGGCAGGTATGAGAGAAGATCCCGGACCAGCGCCAGGCATTCGGGATCGTCATCGGCGGCAAAGTGCGCCACCCCGCTGGTCGCGTTGTGCGTCATGGCACCGCCGAGCTCTTCCTTGGTGACCTCTTCGTGCGTCACGGTCTTGAGTACGTCTGGACCGGTCACGAACATGTAGCTCGTGTTCTTGACCATGAGCGTGAAATCGGTGATCGCCGGGGAGTAGACCGCCCCGCCTGCACACGGACCCATGATCGCGGAAATCTGCGGGACCACGCCCGAGGCCAGCGTATTCCTCAGAAAAATGTCCGCATAGCCGGCGAGAGAGACGACGCCTTCCTGAATACGCGCGCCACCGGAATCATTCAGACCGACGATCGGCGACCCAAGTTTCATCGCCAGATCCATGATCTTCACGATCTTCGCCGCGTTGGTTTCGGACAATGATCCGCCAAACACGGTGAAGTCCTGCGCGAACGCGAACACCTGGCGCCCATCCACGAGTCCATGGCCGGCAACCACCCCATCGCCCGGAATGATCTGATCGGCCATCCCGAAGTCGCGGCACCTGTGGGTGACCAGCTTGTCGAGTTCCTCGAATGTGCCGGGATCAAACAGCAGGTCGATTCGTTCGCGGGCCGTCAGCTTGCCGGCGGCGTGCTGACGTTCGAGGCGTTCCGCGCCACCACCGAGTTCAGCGCGCCGTTCGAGCGCATCGAGGATGTCTTTGGGTTTCATCAGAAATGGAATTGGGCCAGTCCTAGCCTCTGGCTGTCGCCGCCTGAGCCTTCTCCCAATCCTTCAGGAATTTCTCGAGCCCGATACTCGTCAGCGGATGGTTGAATAGCTGATCGATGACGGCTGCCGGGCAGGTGCAGATGTCCGCACCCATTCGCGCCGCCTCGACGATGTGAATCGGGTGACGGCAGCTCGCGACGAGCACCTCGGTGCCGAACTCATAGTTATCGAAAATATCGACGATTTCTCGAATCAGCTCCATGCCGTTGGTCGCGACGTCGTCCAGCCGCCCGACGAACGGGCTGACAAAGGCAGCGCCTGCCTTCGCGGCCAGCAGCGCCTGTGCGGCAGAGAAGACCAAGGTGACGTTCACGCGATGACCTTCGCCGGAGAGAGTCTTACAGGCACGTATGCCGTCGCGCGTCAGCGGCACCTTGACCACCATGTGTGGATCGATGGCCGCGATGTCATGTCCCTCACGCATCATGCCGGCGAAATCGGTCGCCACCACTTCCCCGCTGACCGGGCCCTTGACGATGTCGCAGATTTTCTTGAGGTTCTGGCGGTAGTCCCCCGGCTCCTTCGCGAGCAGCGACGGGTTCGTCGTAACGCCATCGATAATGCCGATGAGAGTGAGGGTCTCGATGTCCTTGATGTTTCCGCTGTCGATGAATAGTTTCATAGAGACTCCGCTTCAACCGGGTTGACCAATTCCCCAATCCCTTCGACGACGACGCTGACCACGTCGCCATGTGCGATTGGGCCGATGCCTGAAGGCGTCCCCGTCGAGATGACGTCGCCTGGCTCGAGCGTCATGACGAACGTGATGAACTCCACCAGGTGTTCGATGCCGAAGATCAGCTGGGAGGTCGAGGACGCTTGCCGCCGATCGCCGTTCACTCGCGTCTCGATGGAACGTGGAGCGCCGTCCGCTCCCGTCGCAATGCAGGGGCCAATCGGCGCGAAGGTGTCAAACCCTTTGCACCGCGTGTACTGCGACTCCTTGTTCTGCAGATCCCGCGCCGTCACATCATTCAAGCACGTGAGGCCGAAGATGTAGTCCCACGCCTTCGCGCGCGGCACACGATGGGCTCTCCGCCCGATGACGATGGCCAGTTCGCCTTCGTAGTCGACTCGCCCAACCCCCGGAGGCAGCCTGATTGGCGCGCCTGGATCGATCACCGCCGTCGAAGGCTTCAGAAACAGCAGCGGCTCCGCCGGAAGCGGCTTCCGAACTTCAGCCGCATGGTCTTTGTAGTTCAGACCGACACAGACGATCTTCGAGGGCCGAACCGGTGCGAGGAGGGTCACCCCTTTGAGTCCACCGCGAATCGGCGCACCCAGTGAGTATCCGGCAAAGATGTCGCCGTTCGACGGGTCTGCGACATGAAGATCACCACCGCGATCGACGGCGAAGAGAAGCGTGCCTTCGTGTAGCACTCGATACAGGCGATCCATCGCGGACATTCTAGCTGAAAGCTGAGATCCGAACGGCTGGGGCAGTCAGCGTGCGCTTGCCTCGACCGGCGGCGACGGCGCGCTCACATTGCCCGCCTTGTCGACGGCCCGCAGCGCATACACGTACCGCACGCCCGATGGCACAGAGTCCTTGAAGGTGGTCTCTTGAATCGGCGCCGGCGTAATCACGGTGAGTGAATTGCCGGGAAACGCACTCCGCATGACTTCGTAACCGGCGAGATCCTTCTCGGCGTTCGCATCCCAGGTCAAGTCGATCGCTCCGTCAGAAGCCACCGGCGTCAGACCAACCGGAGGAACGGGCGCAAATGTGTCCACCATCCTGATACAAGCCCTTGGGCTCACCTCGCTCTCGGATGCCAGGCCATCACGGATCGCAAGCGAGCTGACCGCATAACAGCGTTCCACATCCCACTCGACTCGAGGATCGACGAACCGGGCCTCCGTGATCGGCGCCTCGGTGAGACGGGTTTCGGGATTGGCACCGGGAGTTGCGGGCGCGGCAAGCTCATAAACATGATAGCTCGTGCCCGTCGATGCTGGCGTCCATGTCAGTGTCACCCGAGTCTCGTCGTAGGTGCCGTCCAGCTTTGCGGGCGCCAGGGGCGCGGGGCCGAGCGCAACGGCGACACGCCTGGAGAGCAGGCCTCGGCGCCCGCTCGTGCTGATGCCCACAGCAATGTAGAACCTCGCGGAAGGAGCCCCCGCACCAGTTCCTGGCTCGAGAGGCAGAACTTCGCGAACGTGCGCCATGATTCCCTGGTCCAGCCCGGACCCTTCCAGCGGCTCGACGTCGGCATCGGGCTCGTCGGGTTCAACCACGGCATTCGGATCGCGAGGAGCCTTCACCGATACACTCGCCACCTTCGTCCCGAGCTTCAGCAGCGCATCATCCGCAACTGTGGGCGAACCGGTGAGCGCATAGATCTCGACCCGCGCGATATTGGCGGGACGCGTGCCATCGGTGTTCGTGGCGGGAACGGTGAAGTGCAAATCGGCATGCGCGCCCCGACGCTCGGCCGCGAAATCGGCGGGTGCGACGGGGACTCGCACCAGCGGGGGGAGCGGATCGCCTTTCTGGCCACAACCCGACAACATGGCGACCGAGCAGATCAGGACCACGACTGCCGGTCGAGCGTTCACAGAATGTACCGTGACAGGTCTTCGTTCTTCACGATGTCCGCGAGCATCCGGATGACGTAGGCTTCGTCGATCACAACCCGCTTCTCGAGCAGGTCGGGGCCCTCGAAGGAGATCTCATCGAGCAGCTTCTCCATGACCGTATGGAGCCGGCGGGCACCGATGTTCTCCGTACGCTCGTTCACGACCGTTGCATAGTCAGCGATCCGGTGAATCGCATCATCTGTGAAGATCAGATCAATCCCTTCAGTTTCCATCAACGCCATGTACTGCTTGACGAGGGCGCTGCGCGGCTCGGTGAGAATCCTGACAAATTCCTCCTTGCCGAGTGCTTCCAGTTCGACCCGAATCGGAAAGCGCCCCTGCAGCTCCGGAATGAGATCCGATGGCTTCGAGACGTGGAATGCACCAGCGGCGATGAAGAGGATGTGATCGGTTCGCACCATCCCGTATTTCGTATTCACCGTGGTGCCCTCGACAATCGGCAGGATGTCGCGCTGGACCCCTTCCCGGCTGACGTCTGGACCGTGGCTGCCTTCACGTCCGGAAATCTTGTCGATTTCATCGATGAAGATGATGCCTGCCTGCTCGACCCGTTCGACAGCCGTTCGCGCCACGCTGTCCATGTCGATAAGCTTCTGCTCCTCTTCCTGGGCGAGAAACTCGAGCGCCTCGGGTACCCTCAGCTTGCGTTTCTTCGTCTTGCCTTGAAAGAGCCCGGGCAGCATGTCCTTGAGATTGATGTCCACTTCTTCAACCGACGACCCGGTGATGATTTCGACTGAGGGGAACGCCTTCTCGCGGGCATCCACCTCGACGACGCGGGTGTCGAGCCGCCCGCTGCGAAGCTGATCTCGAAGTCGCTCGCGCGTCTGGATCTGGTGTTCGCGGGTCGCCGCAGGGTCCTCATCCGACGCTGGTCGTGTGGGTGGAAGCAGAATGTCGAGGAGCCGTTCCTCTGCGTTTTGAGCGGCCTTGCTGCGAACCTCTTCGAGCTTTTCCTCGCGGACCATATCGACGCCGAGCTCGACCAGATCGCGGACCATCGATTCCACGTCGCGACCGACATATCCCACTTCGGTGAACTTCGAGGCTTCAACTTTGACGAACGGCGACTGCGCGAGCCTGGCGAGCCGGCGGGCAATCTCGGTCTTGCCGACTCCAGTGGGCCCGATCATCAGAATGTTCTTCGGCGCGATCTCTTCAGCAAGCTCGGGTGCGAGCTTTTGACGACGCGTGCGGTTGCGCAGCGCGATCGCCACGGCACGTTTCGCGGCCGCCTGCCCAATGACGTACTTGTCGAGCTCCGCCACGATTTGCCTGGGTGTGAGTGCCTCGCTTGAGGTCTGCGTCGTTTCCGGCAGATAGATTGGCACGGCTGGCTTTCTAAGTCCCGGCAACCGTCACAGCTCTTCGACTGTGAGGACCGCGTTCGTGTAGATACAGATCTGCCCGGCTATCGCCATCGCGCGCTCCGCGATCGCCCGGGCATCCAACTCAGTGTTACCCGCGAGCGCCTTCGCTGCGGCCAACGCGTAAGGGCCACCCGATCCAATCGCCACGATCCCATCGTCGGGCTCAATGAGGTCGCCCGTGCCTGACAGGAGAAACGTGGCGCTCTTGTCGAGCACAATCAGCATGGCTTCGAGGCGGCGAAGAATGCGATCGCTGCGCCAATCCTTGGCCAGTTCCACAGCGGACCGCTCGAGATTGCCACGATATTGCTCCAGCTTCGACTCAAAGCGGGCGAAGAGCGCGAAGGAATCGGCTGCGGATCCGGCAAACCCGGCAAGAATGCGATCGTTGTAGAGCCGCCTAATCTTGCGAGCGCTCGTCTTGACGACCGTCGGGCCAAATGTCACCTGACCGTCGCCCGCGAGTACGGCTCGCTCACGATGCCGCACGGCAAGGATGGTCGTGCTATGGAACATGGGTTTTCTGACTGTATCGGCCGGACGATCTGAGTGTCAAGAAAACGAGACGCGTGATGTGCTCGCCCGATGACGAAGAGTTCTTCCTTCCAACGCGCTGTCGTCATTCGCTGAAGCTTTTCATGCGATTGGTTACGGTCCGGCTGGCAATGGGATTGCTCAGGGCGATGCGGTGCAACCAGGAAACGGTGCCACAATGGGGGCAGGACGCGAGGCACAACAATGAAACTTCCGACACCTGATGGTTGGGCTTTGATGGCAGCCTTGGCAGTGGCGCTCGCGGCTTCTTCCCCTGCCGCGGCACAACGGGCAGTCCCACGCGGTGGTTCCGGTGGAAGCGGGTCAGGAAGCGTTTCCTCACAGGGTGGAGGCGGTGGGGGCTCCGCTCCCGTGGGCGCCCGCGCTCCCTCGACTCCCCGGGGCAACGGCGGATCGTCACCCTCCACGGCTGAGACGAAGCCCGGGAGCGGATCTAGCACTGCAACATCGGGTGGAGGTTCGGGCCGGGCGGTCCCTTACGGTCGTCCCCGTGAAAGTAATGCCACTGGCGTGGCGACCGTACGAACGTCGCCGCCCCTTGGAGATGATTGGGGGGGGAACTACCCGAACCACTATTACGGCTACCCGAGCCACTACTACGGCTACCCGGCCTACTACTACCCCTACTACCCTCTCGGCTACTACCCATGGGGATATGGAGGTTTTGGTTTCGGTTTCGGCTGGAACTACGGGGGCTTCTACGGGAGTGCATTCTACGGTCCCGGTTACTACGGAGGCCTTTACGACTATTGGGGTTACGGGTACCCGCGAGACTACTCCATTGGCTACGCGGACGACGGTGCGGTTCGACTCAGGATCAATCCGAACAGTGCATCGGTGTTCGTCGACGGATACTTTGCGGGACAGGTCACTGAATTCGACGGCACTTTTCAAAGGCTGCACGTTGAACCCGGTCCCCACCGCATCGAGGTTCGAGCTGACGGCTTCGAACCTCTCTCCTTCGATGTGCGCATCCTTCCGGGCCGCACGGTCACCTACTCGGGAGAGCTGAAGAAATAGGACAGAGCGTCGAGGCGGGTTCGGGTTTAGGGCTTCGGCCGACCCTGAGCCCGCTTCATCCACCAGTAGACAGGAATCCCGGCGGCGATGATGAGCAAGCCCGCCGCTGACGGGCCCCAAGCCGTCCCCGTACTGACTGGGCGGACCAGGTCGTTCCACAACGCATTCGCCACAATCGCCAGACTCGCCACCGCGAAGACGGCAGGTGCCACTGGATAGCCGAGCGCCTTGAACGGCCGCGGCGCATCAGGTTCGCGGCGGCGCAAGACGAACACCGCCGCGACGGCGATGCCCGCGAACAGCACCACCGCGAATCCCGTGTAGTTCGTCAATGTGCGCGCGCCTCCGGACAGGACCAGGATCCCGCTCCACGCGGCCTGGGCCACAATCGACGCGGCAGGCGTCTGAAACCGCGGATGTACTGTCGCCGCGCTTCGGAAGAACAATCCGTCCCGTGCCATCGCGTAGTACACGCGTGGCCCAGC
>Ga0111539_10000865_pt1 | contig 39508 bp, 34 predicted proteins | sample RhiMethybrSRZTD1_FD_79667 | JGI IMG/M metagenome (GOLD analysis project Ga0111539, IMG submission 79667) | Populus rhizosphere microbial communities from Tennessee, USA - Rhizosphere MetaG P. TD hybrid SRZTD1 (version 2) (version 2) | ecosystem: Host-associated > Plants > Roots > Rhizosphere >...
CGTCCCTTGCGTGAAAGCGGCGAGCCAGCGTCTGCTTGAGCCGATGAACTCTGGTCGCCACATTGCCGGCGCTCAGTCCCGTGATTTCGGCGATCGACGCGGCGTCGATGTCCTCGAGATACAGCAGCATCACCTGACGATCGATCGGGCGGAGCTGCTCGATCAGCTCGTAGACGCGATCGAGCGTCCGTCGTCGATCGAGGTAGTCGCCGTTGTCGCGGTGGTCAGGGATCGACTCGAGGTCCACCGACGCGACGAACGTCGGCGTGCAGCGTTTGACCCGGATGACGCGCGAGGTCGCGACGTTGTGTGCGACGCGGTAGACCCAGGTCCGCGTCGAACAGCGGCCGTCGAAGCGGGCGAGGCTGCGCCACAGGGCGACGTGGATCTCCTGCAGCAGATCCCGGCGTCTGTCCGCATCGCGTTCGTAGGCGCGTGCCAGTCGTTCCAGCGCGCCATCGTATTCCGCGGCGATTTCGGAATACAGCCGCTCCTGGCTTGCAGGGTGACGAGGCATTCACGGCAGATAGTCGCAGACGGCGCGCCGTTCTTACAGCCGTCGTTGAGCAAGTATTTGCGGCGGCCTTGTGCACTGTCAGGTGGACGATTGCCGGCGTCGCGGACAACTCCGCTGACTGAGGTGGTGATACGTATCAGTTGTCCGGCGGCCGCTCGGCGCTGTCGATGACGATGTAGTCCACCGGTCCGCGGCGGGAGTCCAACTTCACTCCCAACTGTTCTTCGAGAGCCACGGCCAGCGAAGGCGCGAATTCGTTCACGGATGTCGCGTTCGTCGCGTCGGCATTCGGATCGATCGGTTTCCATTCCAGATCGAAGTCGAACGCCCCGGCGAGACCGGTGCGATCGACCACAGTACGCTGCACGGTGATCGACAGGCTGGTCGCCAATTGCGCCATCGTCGCCGTCCTCGCCATCAACCGCCCAACCGCTCGGCCTATTCCGCCGCACATTCCGACGCCCGGTGGCGGATTGAGCGGATCGATCGCCGCACAGTTGACGGCCGGCGGACGTAATCCCGGGCCACGGTCGGAGCGCGCCATCACGAGCGCGTAGATCGGACCCTCGCGTGTTTCTCGGTGCGCCACGACCTTGAAGCGCTCTGCCAGCTGCTCGCGGAGCATCAGGAACGCCGTACCCGGCATCGTGCGCGTGCCATTCGGCTGTGGGACGAGCGCCAGGGTGGCGGGGTCTTCGGCTTTGGCCTCGATGTCGAACCGGTCCGAGCTGACCCACGGCGGTCCGCCGATGACTTGAAGACTTCGGACCCGGTAGGCCTCGGCGACGAGCTGTCGCAAGGTGCTGTTGAACGCGCGGTAGCGGTCGCTCTGAAATACCGAACCGCTGTCAGCCGTGCCGGATGCGTTCGGTTTCACGGTCGCGACTTCGAATCGCGGGGGCTTCGTCTCTTTCGCCGTGGCTGCCTGCTGTGCCGTCGTGACAGCGAATCCGGAGACCACGATACACAGCACGACCGCCATGACGGCAGCGAGCAGGTGTCGCATGCGGGTATCTTACACTTTGTAAGACCGTTGCGCCCTGCCGTTTATACGCCGTAGCATCCCGTGACATGTCCACCCCCGTGCACGGGATCTCGAAAACATCGATCTACGTCGCGGCCGGCCGCGCCGTCGGCGCGCGTGAGCCGGACCCGTCCGTCCGCAATCCCGACTTCCTGGCGGAGCAACTGCTCGGCGACCCGGCTGCGCTCGGCGTTGACCATCCAGCCGTCCGCGCGTTGAGCCTCGCCTACGACGCGGCAATGCAGGACCCCGAAGTCATCGGCATCGTCCGCGCGATGATGGTCCGCACGCGATTCATCGATGGGGCGCTGGAACGCGCGATCGCGGCGGGCGCGACGCAGGTCGCGATCCTCGGCGCCGGCTTCGATTCGCATGCGTATCGCTGTCGCGAACTGCTGCAGGGCGTCAGGGTGTTCGAAGTCGATCGGCCGGCGACGCAGGCGCTGAAACGGCAGCGCGTGAACGAGGTTCTTGGTGGGTCGCCGGAAAACCTCACCTACGTGCCGATTGATTTTCAGCATGAAGACCTCCGCGACGTGCTGGCGCGGCACGGTTATGACATGACGCAGCGGACGTTCTTCATCCTCGAAGGCGTCACGATGTACGTGCGGGAAGAATCAGTTCGTTCGACGTTGTCGTTTGTGGCGGCGCATCCACCCGGCAGCAGCATCGTGTTCGACTTCGTCTCCCGGCCGATGGTGGACTTTCTCGCCAGCGGCACGCTCGACACTGTGCCGGCGCTGGCCCGGCCGGCGTTTCAGCGCTTCATGAACCTGTTGCAGGACGAGCCGTGGCTGTTCGGCGTGCCGGTCGAGGGCGAGCGCGAGTTCCTCGCCAGCGTTGGCCTCGAGCTCCGCGAGGCGTTCGTCATCGGCGGCGAGGAATCGCTGAAACGCTTCACGACGAAGGCGGACGGCACTCAGATCGGCGCCGCAGCGATCGCTGCGGCCACTGCGCGATTCATGGAGCGGCTGCGAGAGATGGGAGACGCCGCCCAAAGCGCGCTGATGGACCCTGAGCGCGTCCGTCAGCAGCAGCGGTTGATGTCCTATCAGCTCGCTGAGGCGGTCGTCGTCTAGACGGGGCGGTTGTCGTATATTGCCGGACATGCCGCGCTACGTTGCGCTCCTCCGCGGCGTCATGCCGACAAACTGCAAGATGCCGGAGCTCAAGCGCGCCTTCGAGTCGGCCGGCTTCACGAACGTGAAGACGGTGCTGGCGACCGGCAACGTCGTGTTCGACGCGACGGCCGCCTCGAATGCCGCGCTCGAGAAGCGCGCCGAGGCGGCGATGCAGAAGACGCTTGCGACTGCGTTCATGACCATCGTCCGGCCCGTCAGCGAGCTCGAGGCGCTGCTCGCGTCCGATCCGTACAAGTCAGCACGCGTTCCGAAAGACGCGAAGCGCATCGTGACGTTTCTGCGCGAGGCGCCGAAGGCACGTCTGACGCTGCCGATCGAACAGGATGGCGCGCACATCGTCGGGATACGCGGCGGGGAAGTGTTCAGTGCCTACGTGCGGTCGCCAAAGGGGCCGGTGTTCATGGTCCTCATCGAACGGACCTTCGGCAAGGAAGTGACGACGAGAACCTGGGATACGCTGGCGAAGATCGCACGGCAATAATGAACGCCCTATAATCTCGACGGCTCCTGCCGATCGACTTGTTACTCACACCAGGTACTCGCCTCGGTCGCGACACGAGTGTTCCTGGACCGAGATAATCCGATGATGCCCAATCTTGGAATCCCCGAGCTGACGATCATGTTCGTCATCCTGACCATCTGGATCATTCCCGTCGCCGCCGGCATCTGGGCGCTGTACACGCTCAGCCGCGTTCGCTCGACGGTCGATACGATGCGGGCGCAACTCGAGCGCGTCGAGCAGGCACTGCGCGCCCGAGGATAACAACGGTGGCAACGTGATCGGGTCACCACAGGTCGCGTGGTGGATCGCCCATGCCGCGTTCTGGATCCTGCTTGCGCTTGCGGTGAGGGCGAGGCGCTGGCGCACGATCGCGTGTGTCGCCACGCTGTGGGTGATCGGCTATATCGCGTCCGGCCACGTCGCGTCGCTCGAGCTGTTTTTCATGCCGTACGTCGCCGTGCTCGACATCCTGCTCGTCTTCATCGTCCTGCAGCGTGATATCCGACTGACGTGATCCGCGGGTCCGCGCCGCGGGCACCAGCCCGGCGCGGAACCCGCCCCACGGTTACAGGTAAGTTGTAGGGCGGGTTCCGCCGCGCTCTGGAGCCAGCCGAGGCGGACCCGCCGGAAATGAAGATTTCCATCATCGTCCCCGCATTCAACGAGGAACGCCTGTTGCCCCGGTCGTTAACCAGCATCCAGGCGGCGACCGCAGCCTTCACCGACGCCGGGTGGGACATAGAGCTGATCGTCTGCGACAACAACTCGACCGACCGCACGGCACAAATTGCCGCTGCAGCCGGCGCGCGCGTGGTGTTCGAGCCGGTCAATCAGATCAGCCGCGCCCGCAATACTGGCGCGGCGCAGGCCACGGGAGACTGGCTGCTGTTCATCGACGCCGATTCGTTTCCCACGCGTGAGCTGTTCGGCGACGTCGCGTCGGCGATTGCCACCGGTCGGTTCCTCGCCGGCGGCTCGATACTGCGGTTTGACACCGAGGATCGTGCCGCCCGCGTCGTGATCGGCTGGTGGAACTTCCTCAGCCGCGCCTTCAAGTGGGCGGCGGGGTCGTTCATCCTCTGCGAAACGGCCGCGTTCCGCGATCTCGGCGGGTTTACAGAAGCGCTCTATGCATCGGAGGAAATCAATCTGTTCAGGCGGCTGAAGCGCCTCGCGCGCGAACGACGAAAGTCAATCGTCATCCTCGACCGGCATCCGCTCGTGACCAGCGGCCGCAAGGGCGATCTCTATTCGTGGCAGGAGATGCTGCGCTTCTGGCTCCAGACTATGCTTTCAGGTGGCGCGACATTGAAAAGCGCGCACCGTGCATTCCCGTGGTACGACGGGCGGAGGTAATCGTGAACATCGGCACACCTGACGCCACGGAGTTTGCGCCCGCGTTCGGCCGTTACGTCGCGCGGGTCGCCGACGTGGCCGATCCGCGAACGGAGCTGTTGGCGCAACGTTCGCGCCTCCTCGGCCGCTTGTCGTCTCTCTCCGACGAGCAGGCACATTTCCGCTACGCGCCCGACAAATGGAGCATCAAGGAACTGGTTGGCCACCTTGCCGACTGCGAGCGCGTGTTCGCGTATCGGCTGCTGACGATTGCGCGCGGCGATCGGACGCCGTTGCCAGGCTTCGACGAAAACGACTACGCCCGCGCGGCGCACGCGCACGAACGCCCGTTCACGAATCTGCTCCACGAGTGGACCGTCGTCCGCGATGGGACCGTGACGCTCGCGCGCGGGCTGGCGGAGGCGGACTGGCGCGCTCAGGGAACAGCGAACGACGCACCCACCAGCGCTCGTGCGCTTTTGTACGTCATCCTTGGCCACACCGAACATCACTTGAACGTGCTGGCCGAGCGTTACAAGGTGTGACGGATCACGTATTCTTTTGGCTCCGGAGGCCTCATGAAGCGATTTAGAACGGCGTGCCTGGCGGGGGCGGCCGTTGCCGCGCTCACGTTCAGTTCATTGGCAGCGCAGGAGGAGCAGGCACCCGGCGCCCAGGCGCCAGCGGCACAGGGCCAGGGTGGCGGCCGCGGCGGTCGCGCCGCCGGCGGAGGCGGAGGCGGTCGGGGTGGTGGCGCGACGATGAAGCCGTCGGCGCTGCGCGCGATTCCGGCTGAGACGACCGCGGCAAAGTACAAGGATCCGAACTGGCAGGCTCCGCGCACGCCGTGGGGGCATCCGGATCTGCAGGGCACGTGGTCGAGCGACGACATGCGCGGCATTCCGCAGGAGCGGAACGCGAACCAGGGTGACCGTCAGACGTTGACGCCGGAAGAATTCGCCGAGCGCGCTGGCAACGATGAGGCCGGCCGTAATCGCGCGGTCAATCAGGAGAGCTTCCTTCGCAACGAGTTCGGCATCCGCACGTTCGGTTTCTCGTCGCTGATGATCGAGCCGGCGAACGGGCGTCGCCCGCCTCTCACCGCGAAAGCGCTGGCGCGTCAGAAAGCACAGGCCGGCATCGGCACGTTCGGCAGCCGGCCGCTCAACACCTTCGAAGACTTCTCCCTCTACGATCGCTGCATCACTCGCGGCGTCGGCAGCATCGGTCCGGCCATCTACGGCAACGGGGTCCGCATCGTCCAGAGTCCGTCAGCGGTCGTGGTCACCTACGAGATGATTCACGACTCGCGCGTGATCTATCTCGACGGCCGCCCGCGCGTCGCCGCCAAGATCTCACAGTGGCTCGGCGATTCCCGGGGACGCTGGGACGGCGACACGCTCGTCGTCGAAACGACCAATTTCTACGATCGCGGGCCGAATGTCTTCGGCGTGCCACCGAGCGCGACGACGAAGCTGACCGAGTGGTTTACGCGCATCGATCCGCAGATGGTCGAGTACAAGGCGCGGGTCGAGGATCCGGAGATGGTGGCCGCACCGTTCACATTACGGTGGGTGATCACCACGCAGCCGGATTACCCGGATGTCTACGAATACAGTTGCCACGAGGGCAACACGGCTGTGGAGCACGGGCTGCGCAGCGAGCGCGAGTACGACCGCGAGGAGGCCGAGCTGCGGGCGCGCGGTCTCCCGGTACCGCCGCGTCCGACGCGCATGGACGTCTACGGCGCCCCGGATCGCAACCTGCCGGTGCGGGATGTGAACTCGCAGCCGTTGAAGAAATAGATCGTTCGAGTCGTTCGAGTGAACGATTCGAACGATTCGAACGATTCGAACGTTATCGAGGCCGAACGACCAGCGTTGGCTCGTCGCCGTCCTCGCGCGTGACCTCCACCTGAAGATCCCGCTCAATCGATTCGCGTAACAGCCGCGGGATGATGTCCGGGCTGTCGGTGGTCGGCAGCGCAACCATGAAGTCGTAGCGTGCGTGCTCGTCCTGGTGGCGCGGTGAGACGAGCCGGACGTGCGCCTGGTCGGATCCCCAGGCATGGGCGACGATCTGCGCCAGCGTGAAGCCGAACGCGCGCCAGGCCTGTCCGGCGGCGTGCACCCAGGCTTCCTGATCGGGCGAGTAGTTGCTGAAGGCGATGTGCACGAGCTGTGAAGGCAGGAAGTTCGGCACGAACACCGGGAATCGCCTCGGCGCGCTGCCGGCGACCTGATGCACCACCGTTTCGCCTGCCTCCGGATCCGGCAGTTGATCGTTCAGCAGCTGGACGACGTCTTCGCGGACGGTGTGCAGCCGCATTCCCTTGTCCATCAGGATGGAGGCGGCGACGCAGCGCTCTTCCCGCAGAAGACCCAGCAGCAGGTGTTCGGTGCCGATGTAGTTGTGCAGGAGACGGTCCGATTCTTCAGCGGCCATGCCGAGTACGCGCTTCATTTCGGCGCTGAATGGGATTTCGACGTGGGTATTCACCTTCTCGCGAAACACCGACCGGCCTTCGATTTCGTTGCGGACGCTCTCGAACGACACGTGCGCGCGGTCGAAGATCCTGGCCGTCAGCCCCTTGCCTTCACGGATCAATCCGAGGAGCAGGTGCTCGGTCTCAATGGAGATGCTGCCAAGCTGGCTGGCTTCGTAGCGGGCGAAGAAAAGAACCCGGCGGGCTCGTTCCGTATAGCGTTCGAACATAGAATCCTATGATGCCCGAGTTGAACCGCCGCGACTTTCTCGCTCTTGCCGCCGTGCCGATGGTCCTGCCACAGCGCGGCGCCGCGCCGCGGGCTGCGCGCACGGGTCTGCAGGTGTGTATGCACGAAGCCAGCTCCGAGCGCTTCGACTTCCGCGCGGCCATGGAAGGTTACGCCAAAGGCGGCGTCCGGCTGGTCGAGCCGAACCTGCTGAAGGTGCGCGAATTCGCGCAGAAGGAAGGCGGGCCGGCCGCGGCGAAGCGGCTGCTCGACGACCTCGGGTTGCGGCCGGCCTCCAGCAGCAACCAGCTGTTTCTGATGGAACCGGGCGAGCAGCGCCTCAAAAGCATCGAGGAGCTGAAGTGGAAAGTGGAGCTGGCCCAGGCGATCGGCGCAGACCGCCTGGTGACACCGTCCGCCGGCACGGGCAATTACACGCTGGACGATTACAAACGCGGCGTCGACAACATGCGCGAGGCGGCGGAGATCGCCAAGCCGTTCGGCATCACGCTGATGCTGGAGTTCGCGCGCACGTCGCGGTTCGCCGGCTCGCTGCCGACAGCATTGAAGCTCGTTCGCGAAACCAATCATCCGAACTATCGCGTGATGATGGACACCTATCACTTCTGGGGCGGCATCAGTAAGTTCGAGGACCTCGAGCTGCTGCACGACGGTGAACTGCACCATCTCCACTTCGAGGACGTGCCCGCCGATCCGCCGCGCGAACTGCAGGGTCAGCCGGACCGCAAGTTCCCTGGCGAAGGGATTGCGCCGCTGCGGCGGATTATCGAGGTGCTGAAGGCAAAGAAATACGCCGGTGCCGTGTCGTTCGAAACGTTCAATCCCGAAGTGCAGTCGACCGACCCGTCGCAGGTGGCGATGCGGGTAAGGAAAGCGATCGAGCCTCTGATCGGATAGGCCTGACGCCGGGACCACCCCTCAGGAGGCGATCGTCCTTGGACCTTGCTAATTCACCGGCGGCGGTGGTGGTACCCCAGGTGCCAGACTGAAGTTCACCGTCACCGTCATGATGATTGGAACCGGCGCACCGTTGAGCAGCGTCGGCGTGTACTCCCACTGCCTGACGGCATCGATTGCTGCCTGATCGAGCAGCGGCACCGAGCGCAGCACGGTGGCGTTGACGACCTTTCCGTCGAGACCGATCACGGCCTCCAGAATCACCACACCCGACACGCGGTTGGCCAATGCTTCCGGTGGATAGGCCGGATTGACTTTCTTCGTCTGCGTCGGCGGCTTGACTTGGCCTCCAACACGCACTGGTTGCAGGCCAGTGATCGACGGAGCAGCTGACAGGCCACCGACCACGCCCCCGGCCACCGACGCGGGTGCGCCAAATTTGCGCCCGCTGGTGTCCTGCGCTGCCGTCGGCGTGGTGGTGGTGGTGAAGTTGAAGGTGACGGCGAAGCTGATGGGCGCCTTCGCCGGAACGTCGTAGCGCCACTCACGCAGCGCTGTCGCTGCTGACTGGACGAAGGCCTCGGCCGCAGCCTTTCGCACAGCCGGATCAGGCGTGACTTCAGGCGAGAAGAGCACGAGCGGATTGTTCCGTTCGAATCCAGGACCGCTCTTGCGAATCTCGGCAACCCGCCCTGACTCGTCAACGGTGGCGATGAGCACCACGACCGCTGTCGCGCTGAACTTTCGCATGTCCTCGGGATAGACGGCGTCCATCGACTTCGTCCGGCGAGGCACCGGATTTTCAGGAGTGACGTCGTTGGCCTTCTGCTCGAGGGGGCCGACCGTGTCCCGCGCCTCCTGTGCGGCCAGCGCGGCGATGGTGAGAAACGCGCCGAAAAAACCGTAGAGCAGGGTGCGTGACGGCATAACGCCTCCTCGTGTCTAGGACACCGGTTGGATCTGAATGTTCCCACAGGTGGTGGAATTCGGCTAACTCTGGAAGTTGGAAGTTTTGCTATAGTCCGCGCCCTGGAGTGGTCATGAAGCGAATTTCCCTGTGTGTCGCGTTAATGTTGTTCGGCGCCTCAGTCACGGCGCAGCGGCCGTCGGACCCGGCTCTGCTCGTCCCGGAAGCCGCGCCGGAGCTCGACTTCGCGTTCGTGCCCGACGCGATTACGCTGCCGGCCGGGTCGAAGATGGGCGCCGCCGCTGCCGTCGCATTCGACGGGCGCGGTCACATCTACGTGTTGACGCGCGGCGCGCAGGCGTTCTTTGAATTCGATGAGAACGGCGCGTTCGTGCGCTCGTTCGGCGACGGCCTGTTCACGCGCTCGCACGGTCTGAAGATCGATCGCGACGGCAACCTCTGGGCCACCGACGTCGGCGGCCACATCGTCGTCAAGATGAATCCTGCCGGCCAGGTGCTGCTGACGATCGGCACGAAAGGCGAGGCGGGCGACTGGAACGAGGCGGCTGGCTCGCACAAGTTGAATCAGCCGAACGACATCGCCATCGCGCCCAACGGCGACGTCTTCGTCGCGCAGGGGCACACCCCCGGCGCCGGTCGCGGCGACGCGCGCGTGCTCAAGTTCGACAAGGACGGCCGCTTCATCAAGTCGTGGGGTGGCAAGGGGAACGGACCCGGGCAGTTCGACGTCGCGCACGGCATCACCTTCGATCCGAAAGGGCTGCTGTGGGTGATGGACCGCGAGAACCAGCGAATCCAGGTCTTCGACACCAACGGCACGTTCGTCCGCGAGCAAAAGTACAAGGGACTGCCGTGCAGCGTAGCCTTCGCGCGCGACGAGGCGTTCATGGTCAACGGGTTTGCCGGTCAGCTGCTGCGCCTCGACACCAGCGGCAAGGTGCTGGCGGCGATGGGCAAGCCGGGCACCGCGCCGGGCGAGTTCGGCGAGGCGCACTTCATCGCCGTCAGCGCGCGTGGCGATGTTTATGTAGCCGATTCGGTCAACGGCATGCTGATGAAGTTCGCTCGCAAGCGCTGACCGTTGGGTTCAGGCGGGGTTCAGGGTGCAGACGGTTCAGGAGGTCTTGTTCCACTGTGAATCCAAAGCGCATTACGCCGATCCTCAATGTCTCGGACATCCAGGAAAGCTTCGCCTGGTTCGAGAAGCTCGGGTGGGAGAAGGCATGGGCCTGGGGCGACCCGCCCGACTTCGGCGGCGTCTGCGCAGGCACGTGCGAGATCTTCCTGTGCGAGGGGGCGCAGGGCGGACGCGGCCGCAGCGCGATGAAACAGACGTTCGGTCCGGACAACAACGACGCCGCCGACAAGGGCGTCTGGATGTCGATCTGGGTAGACGACGTTGACGTGATTTATCAACGCTGCCTGGATCAGGGCATGGACGTGACCTGGCCGCCGACGGACATGCCGTGGAACGTCCGCGAGATGCACGTACGTCATCCGGATGGACATGTGTTCCGGATCAGCAAGGGGATCGAAGAGGAATAAGCCGCTTTTTCAATTCTCGCTAGGCCGCTCGACGCGATCAATCACGAGGATCCTGAGCGGGGCTCGCGCCGGCTCCAATTTCAGCCCGAGCTGCTCCTGAATGGCCGTGAAGAGTACCGGTGGTGCGTCGTCGGGTGTATTGGGTCCGGGGCGACCGGTGTAGCGCAGCGTGGCTTCGAAGCGGCCGTCGAGTCCGGTCTTGTCGACGACGATACGTCCGTCGATCGAACCAAGGGACCTGGCGAGCGTCGAGAGCGGCATGCCGCCCAGCAGCATCTCATTCGCCTGGCCGCTCCGCGCCGACATGCCGCACACGGGTGCGCCGTTGCTCGTCAACCCACTCTCAATCGGCAGCGGCGAACCCGCACGGCGTGCGGCACTGATCGCGTCGCAGTCGAGGTTCGACCGCGTGATGTTCGGGCCAAGCCGGCCGTCTGCGCGCGCGAGTAGCAGCGCGTAGACGGGCCGGTCCTGAAGTTCATAGTGGACGTCGAGGTGGAGGCGCGCTGCGAGCAGCGCCTGCAGCATCAGCGTCATCTGCTCACTGGACGGCGTGCCCTCGGCCCTTGCCATGACGTCATACCGTTCGGCCTCCACCCACGACGGAGCACCGACCAGTTCGCTCGTATCGCTGTTGTACGCCGACCGGATCATCTGCGCCATCGAACCGTTCGTCATGCCCCAGCGTCCGGGGCCGCCGTCGAAGCTCATCCCCGGCCGAAGTTCAGTGACGCGCTTGATCGAGGCAGCGTCGAAGGTGGGGCCGCCGGGCGGCGGACCGGCGGCAATCCGTTCCTGCGCGCCGACTGCAGTCAGCGCGAACATCACCAGCAGCGCGAGAAGAAAACCGGCGTGGCGCATTCCGACCTCCCGGAGATCGCAGACGCGTGGATTCTACGCTGCGGCGATGATCGCAGCACATGCCAGACAAGGAGTGGCAGGCAAAAATGCCGAGCCGCGTTTCGCAGCGACGGAAGGGTCCGGCTGAAGCCGGACACCACGGGTGCGCGTTACTTCGTCACGAAATAATGCGTGACAGTGGTACGCACAGAAACGGGAATGCCGTTGACCGTCGGCGGCTCGTAGCGAGCCTGCAGCGTCGCCTCGATCGCCGATTCATCGAGCAGAGGCACCGATCGGAGAATGCGGGCGTCTGTGACGTGTCCGTCAGGACCGACGACGACTTCGAGGGTGACCGAACCCTTGGCCCCTTTTTCACGGGCCGCCTGCGGGTACGCCGGACGGACGTATTTCGTTTTCTTCAGGGTGTGCGTTTCGGCGATCGTTCCTTCCGCCGCGGCCCACGCCCCCGGCGGCAGAGTCGACGGCAGCCGTTCCGGTTCTTCGCTCACGGTGTACCGGACCTGCCCGGCGATGAACCCGAACGTGATCGCGAACGTGACCGGCCCGTCGCCCGGTGCGGCAAAGCGCCACTGCGCAAGCGCCGACGTGGCAGCCTCGAGCACCGCATCCGCCGCTGCACGTTCGGCGGCAGCGTCCGTCGGCGAACCGATTGCTGGCTGCAGGAGAGGCCCCTGCAGCTTGCGCATTTCCGCGACGTGGCCGGTACGGTCGACGGTCGCCTGAACGATCAGTGCTGCCTGGCCGCCGATGCGCCGCAGTTCCCACGGATAGGCAGCCGGCGGCGCCGATATCCGCTTCGGCACCGGGTTGTCGTTCGACACCGTCCTCGCCTGCTGTTCGACAGGTCCAACGGTGTCGCGGAGGTCCACCTTGCGGTCCTGGGCGGTGAGCGACGCAACGGTTGCGGCGACGACCACAACGCCGACGATGGTCCCACGTGTGCGCATGCGCTCCATTCTAGACGCTTACCGTAACGTGCTGTCGCTCCTGATTACCTTTCCGCCCTTCATGACGAACGTCACGCGTTGCAGTTCCGTGATGTCGGTGAGCGGGTTGCCGGCGACGGCGACGAGGTCCGCGTACTTGCCTGATTCGATCGAGCCGACACGATCGCTCCAGCCCATGGCAGTGGCGTTGTTGATCGTGCCGGCCTGAATCGCCTGCGCCGGTGCCATATGCGCGCGCGTGACCAACGCCGCGAAGTCGAGTGCCTGGGTGCCGTGCGCGTAAGTCGACCCGTCGGCGCCGCTGCCGAGCATCATGCGCATACCCTTCGTTGCCGCCGCCAGCGTGACGGCGCGCTCGAAGATCGGAATCATCCGGAACTTCCCACCGGTGCTCTTGGCGTCGTTGTCGTCCATGTACGGCTCGAGGTAGCGGACGAACGTCGGATCGTAGGAGAGCCCCTTCTTCGCCATCAGCTCCGCCTGGTCCTGTGTCAGCCCGAAGGCGTGTTCGATCGTGTCGCAGCCGGCGGCGATGGCGTTCTTCTGCCCGTCGCCGCCGAGGACGTGACACGCCGCCTTCTTTCCGAGGCGATGCGTCTCGTCGATGAGCGCCTGCAGCACCTCCATCGGGTAGGTCAGCGCGTACTGGGCCTCGCCGGTGGCAGTGAACGAGTAGGCTCCTGTTGGAAACAGTTTGATCCAGTCGACTCCGTGCTTGACGTGGTCCTGCACCGCCGCGCGCGCTTCCTCCACCGAGCCGACGACGATGCTGGCGAGCGGATTGGTGGGCGCGGCATTGGCGGCCTTCACCCAGACGATGCCGCGACCCGAGACCTGGTAGCGCGGGCCGTCGATGCGGCCGTCGTTAATTGCGGTGCGGATGTCGACGTCGGCGTAGCCGTTGCCGTGCGAGCTCATGTCGCGCGCCGACGTGAAGCCGGCATGCAGATCGGCCTGCAGGTTGTGGATGGCGATGAGCGTGGACTGTTCGCGCGTCATCCCGTCCTTCGGCGTGTTGAACATGTGCGTGTGGGCGTCGATCAGCCCGGGCAGCACGGTGGCCGTGGACAGGTCGATGGTGCGTGCACCGGTCGGCAGCCTGACCTGGCCCTCGGCACCGACGGCGGTGATCCGATCGCCGTCGATGACGATGACCTGCTTCGTGCGCAGCTGACCGCTGGTGCTGTCGAAGAGCCGACCGGCGCGAACCACCGTCAGCGATCCGGCGGCCGGACATTTGATCACGCCGCCATCGCTGCCGACGCACGGCGTCGGACCCGCTCCGCGCCACGGCGCCGGCGGTGGTTGCACCTGAGCGCGCAGCGTCGTAACGAGACACAAGAGTGTGAACAGGCAGCCGAGCGTTTTCATATCGCGGAGACTACCACCAGCCCGCATGCGAACTCGAACCCCGAACCCCGAACCCAGCACCGAACTTGAACACGAACAGAGAAGCGAGAACGTGGAAGTGTGAACTGCGGCGCACCGCGCCGCACCGCGCCTATTGCCCCGGCGCCGCACCACGCAGGTTGAAGTCGAATTTCAGCGTCGCAATCGTGATCGCCGGCTTGCCGTCGCGCATGCCCGGCGCGAACTCCCACTGCCGTGCGGTCTCGAGCGCCGCCTCATCGAGGAGTGGAATCGACTGCAGGACCCGTGCGTCGTGCACCTTGCCGTCGGTGCCGATGAGGATCTCGAGCGCGACACGGCCTTGTACGCGCGCCGCCATCGCCTCGCGGGTGTAGGACGGCCTCGGCTGGCGGATCGGCCGCGCTGGCGTGACGCCGGTTCCGGGCAGGGCGCGGACGGCGCCGGCGGCCTCGGCCGCCGGCCATGGCGGCGGCTGGGCCGGCTGCGGTTGCGCCGGCTGCGGTTGCGGGGGCTGCCCCGGCTGCGGCGGCGGCCGGTTACCGCCCGTGGTCGCTGATTGAGGCTGACCCGGAGCCACCTGCAGGGAATACTGCTGCGACGCCGACGGCAGCGCGCCCGGTGCGAAGACGAACGCCACCACAAACGCGATCGGCGTCGCCGGCGGCGCGTAGGTCCACTGGCGGAGGGCCGCCGCCGCTGATTGCACCATCGCCGTCGCGGTCGTGGCGTGCGCCGCTTCATCCAACGACGTGCCGGCGGGCGGCGTCACCAGCGGCGCACTCATCATCCGCATTTCAGCCACGCGTCCTGATGCATCGAGGACGGCGACGAGAGTAACGACGCCCCGGCTGTTGGTGCGCACCAATTCGTCCGGCATGGTCGGCCGCACGAACGACGTCCGCCGTGGAACCGGGTTTTCCGGCGAGCTTCGTGCCGCGGCCTGCTCGAGCGGGCCAATGGTGCCGCGGACCTCCTGCGCGACCAGCGGACCGGTGGTGAGGGAAAGCAACACGCTCACGGCGATGGTGCGGAGGTGGAACATAGAAATTGAAACTCTCAGCGTCCGGTTCCCAACTCCCAAAGCACGGTGCACTCGGAAGTTGGGAATGTCACGTTGGGAGCGAAAGCGTCAGCGCTGGAGCGGATTGTCCCTCAACTGGAAGTGGACCATCTTGCCCTTGGTTCCCTTGCCGCCTTCGATGTGCCACACGAAGTGCGTGCCGTAGTTGGCCCACAGGCCGCGCCCTTTCCAACCGGCCTTCGGATCGTCGATGCGGCCGTCCAGTCCGCGCGCGTAGAAGCCGAGCGGATACGGGACGCGCAGCGTGACCCACGTCTTCGTCTGCGGGTCGAGGACGAGGAGCGAATCCGAGTTCGACCCGGTAGCCATCGGTTTGTTCTCGCCGAGACCAAGGCTGTTGTACTGATCGACCCAGTTGTAGTAGTGGAAGTCCGACGGGATGTTCGTGCCTTTCAGCTTCGGACCATCCGTCAGGTAGAGCGTCCACCCTTCGGGGCAGTCGCTGCCATCGGTCTTGCGCGGTCCAGTGAGCGACTTGCACTTGCGGCGATCGAAGCTGGCGAGATGGCTGCTCGCGGCCAGCGCCGTCCACACCACACCGTTGCGATCGACGTCGAGACCGCGCGGATCGAGACCCGGCGCCGGCACCTTGTAGACCTCGGTGATGCACGACTGCGGCGGGTTCTTGCCGCGATCGACGCGAATCAGATAACCCGGGTAGCGTTCCGTCGCGCCCCAGATCGAATCGTCCACCGGGCTCGGCACGACGCCATAGAGGTTGAAATTCACCATCGTATCGAGCTTCGGATCCGGTCCGCCCGGCTGCGGTACGCCGCCGGCGCCGCGCGCACCGCGCCCTCCGACACCCTGTGCCGCGGGCGCATTGCCGCCGGCCGTGTCACCGGCGTAGAGGATCGACTCGCCGCGTCCGGTGATCTGGTTCCATGGCGGAGCCGTGATCCGGCCGTCGCCGTTGGTATCGACCACCTGGCCGCACCAGCCGTTGGCCTGCTTCTCGTCCTTTGTCTGGTCGTAGACCTTGGAGTCGATCCAGCCGACGATCGGACCCGACAGCTCGTTGAAGTACACCGTCTCGTTCGCGTCGTTGTCGAACTGCAGGTGGTGCGTGGCGTAGCAGGTGTCGATCAACGTGAACTGCTTCGTCTTCGGGTCGTAGAACGACGCCTGGCGTCCGCTGCTGCGCAGCGGGAACCACGCCGCGAACTTGTTGGTGGGGTCGCTGCACCACGCCGGGTCCTGATTGCCGCGGATCTTCGACGTCATCCAGACGCGCCCTTTGCTGTCGAGCATCGGGTTGTGCGGGTCCGCGGGGTTGTATGGCGGGTTCGACCAGAGCCACTGGTCGCCCCACCAGAGCGACGGACGGTTCGGACGCGGGAAGCGCGACGGCACCTTCTCGCGCGGCTCGCGCGTCGGAATCTCGAGCTCCTCGGTGCGGCTCGTCTTCGGATCGAGGACGACGAGTGTGCCGTGGCCCGCTGACACCGCATAGACCGGGCCGCCGCCGTTCACGGTCGGATGATGCCGATCAGTGGTGATCTCGTCGTGCATGAACGAGTGGTCGGTGCCCCAGTCCCACAGCGTCAGCACGAGGTTGCGCTCGACGCCTTTCGGCCGCGGCGGCGCCGGCGGCACTTCGCCCTTGGCGACGCGCTCCGTCCAGTCGGCGTAGACCTTCAGCGATCGCGCCTGGCCCTGGTTGTTCAGCACGCTGTACATCGACGTGCCACGGACGCCCGTACCGAGACGCCACTCCCACGCTTCGGCGTGCGTCTTCAGCTCCGGCTTCGCCTTCAACACGTGATCGACGGTGCGCGTCAGCTGGTTGCCGAGCTGATGGCAGAAGTTGCAATCGGACTTGAGCGAGTAGACCCAGCGATCCTGCGAATCCATCGCCGCGCCGAGACCGTTGCCCTGCGGCGGGTTGCCGGTGCCTGGGAATTCCGTCTTTGCCGGCGGCTCCAGCATCGACAGCCAGTAGTTGCCCGGATACACCTTGGCGGCTTCCTGCGGCGTCTTCGCGGCCTGCACGCGCAGCGTCATCGCGGTCGCCGTCGGCTTGGTCTGGACCGGCGTCGAGTCGACGAGTCCGTAGCCGCGCACCCACACGCTGTAGTTCGCGGCAGGCAGATCGGGCACCATGAACCGGCCCTGATCGTCGGTGACGACGATCTTGATGAAGTTGGTCGGCAGGTCCTTCGTTTCAGCGATGACCCACACGCCGGCTTCAGGTCCTGACGGTCCCTGAACGACGCCGGTGAGATATCCCTCAGCTGCAGTCTGCCCCCGCTGTGCCTGCAGAACACCACCGGGCGCGAAGACAACCGCCAGAAGCAGCGCGGTCAGAACTGCGCCAAGCGCAGCGATTCCGACCCGCTTCCGGGTAGACCTGCTCATACAAATCCTCCTGAATCGTCCAACAATGCCAGCAAATTAAGCAGTATAGGTTAACCCGGTCTCAGCGCTTTTGGCTCGAATTTGACGGGAGAGATTCCGACGCACACAAAGACGGAAAGGTAAAATATCAGGGCCTTTCCGATGAGATCGTCCATGTCATGTCGTCTGACCGTCGTCCTGTCGATCGTGATTGGGATTCCCGCCATATCGCTCGGGCAGGAGTCGTCCGCCGGCGTCTCCGCCGCAGCGGCAACCGCGACGGCGGACACCCGCCTGGCGACTGCCGCCTCGCGCCGCGACGCCGCCGCCGTCCGCACCCTCCTGGGCCAGAAGGTGGACGTGAACGCTCCCGATGCGCAGGGAACCCCGGCGCTGCATTGGGCCGTTCGCGTTGACGACCTCGACATGGCCCGGCTGCTTCTTTCCGCCGGTGCCGACGCCAAGCTCAGCAACCGTTACGGCCTGACGCCGTTGACGCTCGCCGTCACCACCGGCAACCCGGAGATGATCCGGATGCTGCTCGATGCTGGTGCAGACGCCAACGCCGTCGATCCAGCAGCAGAAACGATGCTGATGATCGCGTCGCGCGTCGGCGTCACCGAAGCGGTGCGCCTGCTGCTGGAGCGTGGAGCTGTCGCCGACGCGAAAGACAAGACCTATCAGCAGACGGCGCTGATGATTGCCGTCCGCGAAAACCATCCCGCCATCGTCAAGATGCTGATCGAGCGCGGCGCGGACGTGAACGCGAAGACGAGGACCGGTGCAACGCCGCAGTGGGTGCTGCCCAATTCGGTCCCCGGCTTCGGCCACGGCATCGGCATCGTCCGCGGCGGTCTGCCGCCGCGCGGATCGCGGGCGCCGATACCCGGATCGCTGTCCCCGCTGCTGTATGCGGCGCGTGACGGCCGGCTCGAGTCGGCGAAGCTGCTGCTGGCGGCGAAGGCCGACATCAATCAGACGGATGCCAACGCCATCACCCCGCTCCTCATGGCCATCGTCAACAACCGGGTGGACGTGGCGCGATTCCTCATCGAACAGGGCGCGGACATCCACGCGGCGGACTGGTATGGGCGGACGCCATTGTGGGCCGCGGTCGAGACGCGGAACATGGACGTGGACAACGCCACGTTCGTCAACAGCATCGACCGCGAACCGATGCTCGAGGTCATCAAGATCCTCCTCGACCGCGGTGCCAAAGTGAACGTCCGCATGAAGGAGGTCCCGCCCATTCGGCGCGCGTTCCTGCGCGTCACTGGATCGCTGTCGTGGGTGGACTTCACGGGACAGACGCCCTTTCTGACCGCTTCGCTCGCGGCTGATCTGACGGTCATGCGCCTGTTGCTGAAGTACGGCGCCGATCCGAACATCGGCACCTTCGAAGGCACGACGCCGCTGATGGCAGCGGCCGGCGTCAACTGGGTCTACGACCAGACGTTCGACGAAGGGCAGGCGGCGCGGCTCGAAGCGGTGAAGCTTTGTCTCGAGCTCGGCAACGACGTCAACGCCATCAACTCGATGGGGCTGACGGCGCTGATGGGCGCCGCCAATCGCGGGTCAGACGACATCATCAAGTTTCTCGTGGAGAAGGGCGCGAAGCTGGACGTGAAAGACAAGGAAGGTCGCACCGCACTGACATGGGCTGAAGGCGTCTTCCTCGCCACGCATCCGGCAAAGCCGAAGCCGAGCTCGATCGCGCTGATTCAGACGTTGTCAAAACAATCCCCGGTGACGCAGTAGGAATGGTCAGGAAAGTTTTCCCCGCGGCGGCCGTATGGATCGGGGCAGTGGCGCTGGCCATGGCTGCCGGGCCCACGTCGAAAGCCGTACAGTCCGTCGTGGAACCCGGCCCACAAGCACAGGATCGGCCTCTTTCGACCGGTCCGCAAGCGAATGACGATGCGGCGCTCTTGAAGCAGTACTGCATCACCTGTCACAACGAGCGCGCGAAGACCGGCGGACTGGTGCTCGATGCCGATCTGACGAAGGTCGGCGCCGACGCCGAGCGCTGGGAAAAGGTCGTGCGCAAGGTGAAGACGGGCATGATGCCGCCCAGCGGCGCACCCCGTCCTGCGCGCGAGCGGCTCGACGCCTTTGCCGCGGCGATGGAAGCGCGACTGGATGTTGCCGGCGATGCGAAAGCGAGTCTCGATACACCTGCATTGCATCGCCTCAACCGCGTTGAATACGCCAATGCGATCCGCGATCTGCTCGACCTCGAGGTGGACGTGTCGCCGCTGCTTCCAGCAGATGGATCGAGTGAAGGATTCGACAACGTCGCCGAGGCGTTGAGCGTGTCGCCGTCGCTGATTCAGGGCTACGTGTCGGCGGCGATGAAGATCAGCCGCCTGGCGGTTGGCGATCGGACGATGGCGCCGTCGCAGGTTGTCTACCAGGCGCCGCCGGCGCTGGCGCAGGACCGCCACATCGAGGGGCTGCCGCTCGGCACGCGCGGCGGCATGATCGTCCATCACACCTTCCCGTTGAATGCCGAGTACGAATTCACGATCGGCGGCGGCGGTCCCGGTGGCGCCGGAGTGGGCGGCACGGACATCACCATCGACGGCACGCGGCTCACCGTCCAGAACACGCGCCGCTTCCGGATTCCGGTCACCGCCGGACCGCACGCGATCGGTGTTGCCGTGCTCGATCGCCAGCGCGGTGCGGGCGTGGATGACGCCTATTCGGATTTCCGGTCGGGGAACAACGGTTTCAACGTCGGCGGTGGCGTGTCGAACGTTGCCATCATGGGCCCATTCAACCCGACGGGCACCGGCGAAACCCCCAGCCGAAAGCGGATTTTCATCTGTGATCCGGCGGGTCCGGCTCGCGTGGCTTCAGAGGCGGGTCCGGCTCGCGTGGCTTCAGAGCTCGCCGGAACCCGCCCTACAGCAACCGTAGTAGGCCGGGTTCCGCGCCGGGATGCGGCCACCGGCGCGGATTCGGCGAAGGCGGAACCGGCGAAAACCACCGGCGCGGCCCCGGCCGAAGACGCGTGCGCGCGGTCGATCTTGTCCGCGCTCGCGCGGCGCGCCTACCGCGGTACGGTATCGCCGCGCGAGATCGACACGCTCATCGGCTTCTACAGACAGGGTCGCAGCCGGAGTGATTTCGAGACCGGCATCCAGGAGGCGCTGGCGCGCGTGCTGGTGGCGCCGCGGTTCCTCTATCGAACCGAAGAAGAGCCCGCGGCGGTTGCCGCGGGTGCCAGCTATCGCATCAGCGACACGGAACTCGCCTCCCGTCTGTCGTTCTTTCTCTGGAGCAGCATCCCGGACGAGGAACTGCTCGATCTGGCGGCGAAGAACCGCCTGCGCGACCCGGCGACGCTGCAGCGGCAGGTGAAGCGCATGATCGCCGACCACAAGGCGAACGCCTTCATCGAGAACTTCGCCGGTCAGTGGCTGTATCTGCGCGACCTGGCGAATATCCAGACCGAAGCACCCGGATTCGACGACAACCTGCGCCGTTCGTTGCGTCGCGAGACCGAGATGCTCTTCGACACGATCGTGCGCGAGGACCGGCCGCTGGTCGAGCTGCTCGATGCTGACTACACGTTCGTTGACGAGCGTCTGGCCCGCCACTACGGCATTCCGAACGTTCGCGGCAGCTATTTCCGCAAGATCACGCTCGATCCCTCGAGTCCACGGCGCGGTCTGCTCGGGCACGGCAGCATGCTGACCGTGACGTCGACGGCGACGAGGACCTCGCCCGTAATGCGCGGCAAATGGATTCTCGAAAACCTGCTCGGTGCCCCGCCGCCGCAGCCTCCGGCCAATGTGGAAACAAACCTTGGCGAGGGCGAGGAGATCGCCAAGACGACGACGCTGCGGCAGCGTCTGGAGCGGCACCGGGCCAGTCCCGTCTGCGCGTCGTGCCACAACATCATGGACCCGCTCGGATTCGCGCTCGAAAACTACGATCTGATCGGCGCCTGGCGCGAGAAGGACGGGCCGACGAAGGTCGATACGTCCGGGCGCCTGGCGGACGGCACGCCGCTCAGCGGCCCGGCAGATCTGCGCAAGGCTGTGCTCAGCCGGTCGGACGCGTTCGTCACGACGGCGACGGAAAAGATGTTCGTATACGCGCTCGGCCGACCGGTGCACTATTACGACATGCCGATGGTCCGCAGCGTCGTGCGGCGGGCAGCGAAGGAAGGGAACCGGTTTTCGGCGTTCCTGCTCGGGATTATTGAGAGCGACGCGTTTCAAAAACGTGTCAAGAAGGGTTAAGGAGTAGCCAGTGTTCCTCACCAAGAAGCATCTGTCGCGTCGGACGTTCCTGCGGGGAGCAGGTGTGACGCTCGCGCTGCCGTTTCTCGACTCGATGCTTCCCGCCGGGACCTTGTTCGGCCAGGGCGCTGCACGGCCGACGCGTTTCGGCGCGATCTATTTCCCGCACGGCGCGATCATGCCGAAATGGACGCCGGCAACGGAAGGCGCCAACTTCGAGCTGACCGAGATTCTGCAGCCGCTGAAGGCGTTTCAGAGCCGCATCAACGTCGTCAGCGATCTCGAGCTGGCGCTCGCCTACGGAAGCGGTGCGACCGCAAACCACAATCGATCGGCTGCCGCCTATTTGAGCGGTGCGTTTGCCAAGGTCGGCGCGAAGCCTGAGCTCGGCATCACCGTCGATCAGATGGTGGCGAAGAAGATCGGGCAGGAGACGCCGCTTCCCTCGCTCGAGCTGATGATCGAAGAAGCGAGCCTGAACTGCGGCGACGGCCTGAGCTGCTCCTATCGCGACACCATCGCCTGGCAGGGGCCGAACTCGCCGCTGCCGATGGAGAACAATCCGCAGGTCATCTTCGAGCGGCTGTTCGGCGACGGCAATACGGCGGCGGAACGTGAAGCGCGGCGCGCGCAGTCACTCAGCCTGCTCGACTCGGTGCTCGGCGACGCGACCACTCTGCAGCGGTCGCTGCCGGCGTCGGACCGTTCACGCCTCGATCAATACCTGACCGACGTTCGGGAGATCGAGCGGCGTATTCAGAAGGCGGGAAAGGCGCTCTCCGCGGATCTGTCCATCCCGCCGACTCCGACAGGCATCCCGTCGGACGTCGAGGAGCACATCAAGCTGATGTTCGACCTGCAGGCACTGGCGTGGCAGGCCGACATCACCCGTGTATCGACGCTGCTGCTGGCCAAGGAACTGAGCGGCGCGGTCTACCCGAAGAGCACCGTCCGCGATGCGTTCCACACGCTGTCGCATCATTCGAACATCCAGGCGAACAAGGATCGGTTCGCCATCCTGAACACCTATCACGTCGCGCTGTTCCAGTATTTCCTGGACAAGCTGCAGTCGACTCCGGACGGCGACGGCACGCTGCTCGATCACTCGATGGTGCTGTACGGAAGCGGCATGAGCGACGGCAATCAGCACAATCACACCGACCTGCCGATCATCCTCGCCGGCGGCGCGTCAGGCCGCCTGCAGGGCGGCCGTCACATCCGCAATCCGAAGAAAACGCCGATGGCCAACCTGCTGCTGGCCGTGCTCGAGAAGATGCAGGTGCCGGTCGAGAAGTTCGGCGATAGTACGGGAAAGGTCGATATCTAGGCCCGTCCGCCTCGCTCGCTTGTGTCTCGGCGGTACCCGCCCCACAGGCAGTTGTAGGCCGGGTTCCGCCGAGTACCGTTCATGAATCGAGGCGGACCCGGTATTCCTCAGAAGTCTATTTGTGCGCTGAATTTCGCGAAGCGCGACTGCTGCACGGATGTCGGCAGCAGCCATGGGCCGTTGACGACGAAGGTCTGGTTGTAGCCCAGAATCGAGTTCGAATTGAGCACGTTGTAGACGTCGAAGCCGATGTTCGTCCGCGTCCGGCCGGCCCTGATGATCTTTGCGATGCGCATGTCGAACTGATTGACGCGATCGCCGTACAACGTGCCCGGCTCGATCAGGTTGACCGTGATGGTCTGGCCGGCAGTGCCGGCAAATGGACGATTGAGTCCCACCGTTGCCGAGTTGGGCGCCGACCAGTTGGCCGCCAGGTCGCTGCCCTGATCGCTGCGGATGGTGGTCGCCACCTGCACATCGACCCACGGAACCGTGTACGAGGCGAGCGCGGTGACACGCGTCACCCAGCCGGTCGACGTGTTGCACCACGGATTCGTCGGGGACGGACCGCCAAGGACATTCTGTTCCGGGAGCGCCGCACGAATGTCGCAGTAGTCCGTGTTCGTGTTGATGATGTTGAAGCCGCCCTGCGCGACGAGCCCGAACCGCGGACGTGCGGTGACGTTCATGTTGACGGAGTTGGCCACCTGCGACTGGTCGCCATAGTTCGACGACAGCGTCTGGAAGTTGTCGTTGAGGCGAACGGCGGCGGTCGACGTCACGTTGTAGAGGCCGTTCAGCACGCCGCCGCCGCCGCCGGGCAGCCGCGGATCCGTCGGAATGTTGATGCCGAACTCCGTGTGGTCCTCGGGTGCGCGCGCCAGATTATCGGTGGCGAGGAAGTTCACCAGCCAGCGCCGCTGGTAGCCGACCTCCACCGCGATGCGCGGAAGCACTTCCTGCTGGACGGACGCGCCGATCTGCCAGTCGCCGCTGCGCACGCCCCACCCCGACAACAGCTCCGGGTCGAGCGTGGATTCGAACACCGGCGTACCGAAGTTCGTGTTCGTATTCACGCCGCACACATCGCCGCCGCTTGCGCGCAGGTCCTGCTCCAGCGCGCTCAACAGGTTGCAGTCCGGCACGCGGTTGTTGTTGGAGTCCGTCCAGGCGCGCGAGGCAGTGGTCGACAGGCGCGCCGTCGGGTTGAGCGCGGTGAACAGGCCCATGTTCTGTGCGGCCTCGAGATAGCGGCCGAAGTTGACCTTCACCGACGTCTTGCCGTTGCCGAACAGGTCGTAGGCGACGCCTCCGCGCGGCCACAGATCGTGATATCCCTTGACGCCCTCGGTGTGTGGGTAGGTGACCGCAGTCGGGAAGAAGCGCACCGGCCCCACCGTCTGTTCCGGGAAATAGCTCCAGGCATGGTCATACCGCAGCGCGCCCTGCATCGTCATCCGTCCGAGCGTCCACTGTTCCTGTGCATAGAAGGCGTCGGAGCGGACGCGCTGGCGTACCGGGAAGCGGCTAATCGACATCGTCAGCTGGTCGGGAATGCCGTTCCGCAATCGGTACTGCAGGAACTCCGAGTTCGTGTAGTTGAAGCGATCGTCGTAAAGCAGCGCGCCCTGGTAACCGGCCTTGATGTTATGGCTGCCGGTCACCCACGACGCCGTGGCGCCCCACTGCGTATTCCAGTTCACGTTGGAGGCCCAATTGGCCGATCGATAGGTGAGGTTGGGGATTCCGCCGTTGGCGGCGCACCCGGCCGCGCAGCTTTCTACGACCCGCACCAGATTCGACGTGTCGAGCCCGGGAATCGTGTCGCCGCCCCAACGGCTGTGATAGGTCCCATACGACGCTTCGAGCAGCAGGCGGTTTGTCATCGGCGCGGTCCATTTGGCCTGGGCCACGCGGTTACCGTAGTCGCGGTACGAGGAGGCTTCCGGGGCGACCGTGGAACTGGCCGATGGCGTGGGCGGCGCTGTCGAACCGCCGTAGATCTCGTTGTCACCGGACTTGCGGCAGGCGTTGCCGCTGAAGCCTGGCGCGGCGCCCCCCTCGCATGGCCGCTGTTCGTCGAAGTAGGCCGTGAACTTGTTCTTGGGCGTCACCTGTGTCGTGAGCCGCAGTGTAATCGGGCGATACGATGCAGCGTTGACAGCAGGGCGGCCCGGGTCTGCCACGTAGGTCCACTTCGTCGGGTCGCCGGCGTTCGCATTGGCGAACATGTTCGTGACCGTCCGCTCGCTCCCCTCGTTTCGCAGCGAGCCGAAGTACCAGAGACGGTCCTTGACGATCGGGCCGCCGACGCCCAGGTTGAGATCCCACACTTTCCGGTATCTGCCGGGTACCGGCAGGTTGCGGTCCTTCAGTTCCTGCGTGTAGTTGCTGTCGATCATCCAGCCGCTGACGCCGGCACCGTAGAAGCTGCCGCGGAGGCTGTTGCCGCCTTCGCGCGGCAGGATGTTGAGCGACGGGCCGCCCCCCTCGGTCTCGCCGAGGCCGCCGGAGGTAATCATCGTCACTTCGCGCGCGTTGCCGACGTCGGGAATGTAGGACGACACGCCGGCGCCGTTGAACGCCGAGCCGACGCTGATGCCGTCGAGATTGACCCGGCCTTCATTGCTGCGTCCTCCTGCGCCGCCGAAGACGACCATGCCGGGGACCACCTGCGTGTCCATGGCGCCGCCGGTCTGCGTGACGGTGTTCGGCATCAGCTGCATCAGGCTGGCGTACGACTTGGAGGCGGGGATCGCCGCGATCGTCTCGTTGTCGATGGTGAACTGCCGCCTGACGCTCTGCACGTCGACGATCGGCGATTCCGCGGTGACGGTGACAGTTTCCTGCAGCGCGCCGACCTTCATCTCGGCATTCACCGTCGCCGTAAACGCACCCTCGATGACGACGCCGGTGCGCTTGTAGGTGTTGAAGCCGGCCAGGCTGAACGTGACCGCATACGTGCCCGCCCGCAGGTCGACGATGCGGTACTGCCCGTTGCCGTCGGTGACGGACGAACGCACTTTTTCAATCAGCACATCGCTCGCCGCCTCGACGGTGACGCCGGGCAGCACCGCGCCGGACGAATCGCGGACGATACCCGTGACAGAGCCCTGGGCGGCGGCCCACGACGGCGCGAGAACGAGCAGGGCAAGCACCAGTGACAGGCGGGCACGCATGCGGAAATCTCCTTTCACGCCGATGCGATTCGCATTGGCGGCGGCCGGATTCTACGGCTCTGATCGCGCGCACAGGCACAAAAAACCGTCAAAGGCGACTCCCGCAAAAAGTCGTCAAAATTGTTTCGAGCGACGACGTACCGAGCAGTGCGACACCGTGCGCAAAGGTGTGTCTCGGTGTTCTTGGTTTCTCAGTGCGTCGCCGCCGGAGCCCTGGCGCGCCGAAGCGCGAGGAGCACAGGCGGCTTGACCGCAGGCCAAAAACGCGTCACATTCCGCACCCGCGACCATGACGAACGTCATCTTCGGCCCATTCGTGTTCGAGATGCCGGACATGCGCCTGCTGCGCGACCACGCCGAGATCCGACTGCGGCCGCAGGCGCGGCGCGTCTTGCGCGTGCTGTTGCTGCACCGCGGTCACACGGTTGGATACGAGCAAATGATGGCCGAGGCGTGGGAGGGCACGTTCGTCTCACGCCACACGGTGGACGTCACCGTCGCCGAAGTCCGCAAGAGTTTCGGTGAGTTCGGCCGCTGGATTACGCACCGCACCAAAGAGGGCTATTCACTCGATGTCCCTTCCTCCGAGGAGCTGATTCGGCGCGGGTGGCATTTCTGGAGCCGGCGGACGCGTGAAGGCGCCGAGCGGGCCATCGAATGTTTTCAGCAGGCGGCCGACGAGTGTCCGGGCGACTTCCGAGCGTACGAGGGGCTTTCGACCTGCTACCTGATGCTGGCGACGTTCGGGATGCGGGCGCCGCTCGAGGTGTATCCGAAATTTCTCGAAGCCCACGAGCAGGCGGTTGCTGCCGGCGGCATGACCGGCGAGCTGCACTGCAACCGGGCGCACGGACTGCACTTGTTCGAGCGGAACGTCGCCGAGGCCGAGGCGGAATTCCAGCGCGCGGCAGAAGAGAAACCGACGTTCGGCGCGACCTACGTCCGCATGGTGATGCTGTACGCGACACAGGGCCGGCTTGACGAAGCGCTGGAAATGGTCCGTCGCGCCTACCGCGCCGAGCCGCTGCTGCCGACGCTGGCGACGATTGAAGTGGACCTCCATGTCTGGCGTCGGGAATTCGAGCTGGCAACGGTGCTCGGTGCGAAGGCGGTCGAGCTGCATCCGTACCTCCAGGTGGCACGCGCAGCGTACGCCCAGGCCCTTCAGTTTTCCGGCCGACTCGACGAAGCGTTGGGGCAGTATCGGCTGACGTCGGTAATGTGCCCGGACCTGCCGTGGCTGCGCGCGCTCGAGGGCACGTGCCTGGCGACAATGGGACTCGAACGGCGCGCCATCCCGATTCTTGAAGGGCTGGAGCAACTGCGACGGACGGAGTACGTTGATGCCTATTACATGGCCGTGTTCCGCAGCTCGCTCGGACAGCGGGAAAAAGCGTACGCTGAGCTGGAGCGTGCCTGCGCCGAAAATGCCGCGCCGCTCTTTGCCATGAAGGTGGATCCCAAGCTCGATGGCCTGCGTCGCGACCAACGCGTCGACGCGTTGTTCGAGTCGCTCTACCGGCCGACCAGCAACGATGTCGGTGCCGAAGCTGGCCCTCGCATTCGCAGAGTCGTATCCGGCCTCAGTCGGAACTGAACGGAGGCACCATGCGCAGGATCATCGCGGCGGCAGGAATGGCGGCATTGATGGCTGTCATCGTTTCGGCGCAGAGCAGCGGCGTGGCACGCACGCCGTGGGGTGACCCGGATCTGCAGGGCACCTGGAGCAGCGAAGCGGAGCTGAGCGTTCCCTTTCAGCGTGATGCGCAGTACGGGGACCGACGCTTTCTGACCGAGGCCGAGTTCGCGCAACGTCAGAAAACCACGGCCAGCCAGGTTCAGTCTGATCTGTCGGAGTTCGAGGTCTTTACCGCTGACACGCGCAATGCCGGCGCGGTGGGATCAGCGACGTCGCCCCCGCCGCACTGGCTCGAACGCGGGAAAGCTTCACGACGCACGTCGCTCATCGTCGATCCGCCGGACGGCCGGCTGCCCGCGACCGCGCAGCAGGGACGCGGGCGCGGCCGTGGTGCGGCTGGCGGAGGCGGAACGTTCGGTGGGCTGGGAGCGTTCGGCGCGACGCCGGCGTTCAACGGTCCGCAGGACCTGAGTCTCTGGGAGCGGTGCATCACCCGCGGTGTGCCCGCCGCGATTTTCCCGACCGTCTACAACGCCAACATCCGCATCGTGCAGGGTCCCGGGGTGGTGGCGATCACCTACGAGATGATTCACGACACCCGGGTGATTCCGATCGGTTCGACCGCGCACGTCGGCTCACCGATTCGCGGCTACGAAGGCGATTCACGGGGACATTGGGAGGGCGACACCCTGGTCGTCGATACGACGAACTTCAGCGACAAGACTGACTACCGGGGATCACGCGAGACACTGCACCTGATCGAACGCCTCCGACGCGACCGCGACGGCCTGCAGTACGAAGTGACGGTCGACGATCCGCACACCTGGGTGAAGCCGTGGACGGCGGCGCTCACGCTCGACGCGCAGCCGGACGACTCACTGTTCGAGTATGCCTGTCACGAGGGCAACAACTCGATGCGGAACATCCTCAGCGCCGCGCGCGCCGCTGAACGCAAATAGAACCGTTTCACCGACAACGTCACACCGAGGGCGCCGAGGAATCAAACTTCTTTCTTTCGGTGTCCTCGGTGTGTCGGGGTGTCGTTTCTATTGGGAGTTGGGAATTGGCCGTTGGGAATTGGCCACCTGCGTCTTCGACTCCACGGTATACGTGAAGAACCCGATCATCATCTCTTCCCACGTCTGATCGCCCCAGCGCACGGTGGCGGACGCGTCGGGATTGGCGCGATTGGCAGTCGAGTTGTCGAAGTGGGCGCTGACGTGGACCTTCGTCCCCTTCGGCAGCGTCAGCGGCTGCGCCAGCCAGTAGTCGGTCTGCCAGCCGAAGTCGTACTTCGGAACGCGCAGCAGGACCTCGCTGCGGCCGTCGGGATAGGTCGCGGTATAGGTCATGTCCTTGCCGCGCAGGTGCATGTGCGGGTGCAGGCTCCAGATCTTCACGTCGTCCGAGAAGGTCGCTTCGGCCTCGACCTGGTGATCGGCGGCACCGGGCGGAATGGCGAATACAGCGTTGGAGATCAGGCCGGTCCGGATTTCGCGTTCGGGCGGCTGCTTGGCGAAGATCAATCCGAGCTTCGAGCGGTCGCGTCCCGGTTTGCCGTTGGTCGTGTAGTGCACCTGGAAGATCAGCGTCGAGCCTGCGGGAATGCGCTTCGCCGTGCCCGGCTGGTGGATTGGCGCGTCCTCGCCGACAGCCCAGTTGACCAGCATCGCGTCTCCGCCGCCGGGGGGTCGGACGGCAGTCGCTGTTCGCGGTGCGGTTGCGGGCGGTGCTGATGGCCGCGTGACCGGAGGCGTCAGGCGCGCTGCCGCCGTCGGATCGACGATGGGGCGCACCGAATAGACGGCCGGACGTACGGTCCTGCTGAGGCCGGAGTTCACAGGCTGCGTCCGCTCCGGTTCCCGCACGTAGACGATGATGTGATGGACGTGCGAGCGATCGCCGGCGCGCACCTCACCCGCCTGCATCCATCTGTCCTCGGTGAAGTTCGTCGGCACCTCGAAGTACTGATACGGGATCTCTCCGGACGCCGCGACGTCATAGTCCGTCGCCATCTCGAACACCACATCCGGCGTTCCAATCTGCCAGCCCTCCGGGAACTTGGGCAAGGCCGGCAGCGCCGACGGGTCGCCTTCGCGGGCGCCACCGTCGACCCAGCGGACGAGCGTGTCGATCTCGCGGTCGCTCAGGCGCAGGTCGTTGCGGAACTTTCCGTGCGCCGGGTCGGCATGCCATGGCGGCATGGCGCGCGTGCTGACCTTGTCGCGGATCGCCGCCGCCCACGGGCGCGCGTCGCGATAGGAGAGCAGCGGCATCGGCGCCACCTCGCCGGGTCGATGGCAGGTCGCGCATTTGGCGAACATGATCGGCGCGACGTCTTTCGTGAATGTCGGCGCCAGCGCGTCCGTCGATGCGGCGCGGTTCGCGGCCGACTGCGCTGAAGCTCCAGCGCCCACGGACTGTGCGTGCCCGATGGCGATGACTGCAAGGGAGAGGGCGAATCCGGTGATGAGCGTATGACGTTTCATAATTCGCCTTCTTCCGCCTGAAGGCGGAAGCCACGGTGCGTCTCGATTCAATTCGTAAATTCGCCGATTCGTAAATCCGTCAATCACTTCAGCCCGAACGCGAGCAACACATTTCCAGGGCGACCGCCGAAGGCTCCATATCCCGAATCGACGAAGACCATGCCGCCGGCGACAACGGGACCCGGACCGATCATCGACGCGCCGCGGCCGGCAACCCCATTCACCGTCGTGAACTCGCGGTTCGAGTCGAACTCCCAGAGGATAGCGCCGTCAGCCGTGGAATACACGCGCAGGGCGCCGTCGTTCGAGCCCGAGAACACAGCCCCGGGAATGGCCGTCACCGCTGCGGACTGAGCCGCATTGCAGCCTCGTCCGCTGGCGCAGCGCGGCGGCCGGGGTGCGGCAAACCATTCGCGTTCACCGCCTGCGAGCGACACGGCATGAAGGCCTCCCGGCTGCGGTTGCGTGATGTCGGACACCGCAAAGTACGCGCGCTCATTGTCGACAGCCGAGCCCCACTCGATGCCGCCGAGCACGCCGCCGCGCCCGGCGCGGTACTCCCACACGGTCTCGCCGTTCTTATCGGGATCTAAGGCGAAACCGATCCCGGACTTCTGTCCAATTACGATCAAATCGCGACCCGCCCGGGTTCGCGCGAGCATCGGCGGGCTGCCGAAGTCCACGTCCGGCCCGTTTGTTTCGGGGCAGTTCGGGTTGCCGGCACGGCACCCGGTGAGATAGACGTCGTTGGACGTCACCTGCTTCGACCAGCGAACGCTGCCGGTTTTCAGATCGAGTGCAATGACTGCGTTCGCCGCGGCGTGCGCCGGCCCGCTATACAGATTGCCGGTGGCGACGTAAAGCAATCCCCGGCGGCTATCCACCGTTGGTGCCGACCAGATCGCCGCGCCCGACGGACCCCACAACGGCACACCCGCGGTGCTCGTTCCGCGTCGTTGTGGCTCGTCGGGGATCGTGTAGGCCTTCCAGATCACGGCGCCGGTGGCCGCATCGAGCGCCGTCACGCTGCCGCGGAACGTGCAGCACGCATACAGCGGATCGGCCCCCTGTGATTCCTCGTACGACGAGGTCGGCACGTAGAGCCTGCCGTCGTGCAGTGTCGGTGAGCCGGTGATACGCGCGAGCGCGTGGCTCTCGACGGAGCGCTTCCAGCGCTGGGTTCCTGTTTCGGCATCGACGGCATAGACGTTTGCGCCAGTGTCGCCGAAGTAGACGACGCCGTCGCCGATGGCGATCGCCGTGCGAACGCCCCCCGCGGCGGCAAAGGTCCATCGGATGCAGCCGCTGGTCGCGCCGAGCGCATAGACCGTCCCGTTCTGACTGCCGACGTAGAGGCGTCCCCCGGACACCGTCGGCTGCGACCACGCCGATGACGCATCGGGGAAACCGAACGCCCACTTCAGCGACAGCTTCGGGATGTCGCCGACGGGAAGGCTGGCGTTCTCCGTAGTTTGAAACCGCGCGTTGTCCGGGATCGGACTCCAGCCGCGCCATCCGCGTGCACCGGTGCGATCGGGCTGCTGCGGCGTCGCGCATTTCCCGGTGGTGGCGCCGCTGACGTCGCCCTCAACGGGTCGACCGGTCAGGAACTCCGCCACGGCGCGCCGCTCCGCACCCGTCAGGCGCGAGCCCTGCGTACGCATGGCGCCGTTGACGAGGCTCTCGACGATCGCCAGCGGCGAGCGGCTGCGCAGCGACTCGGGGGCCGGCGCCCGCGCGTCGGCAGCGCCGGAATGACAGGAGGCGCAACGGTCGGCGAAGACTTTCTCGCCAGCCGACGCCTGTGCCTGAAGCAGCACAGCTCCCATCATGGCCGTGATCGGAGCGGCGATGACAACGGCCAAAAGCGTCGCGCGCACGAGCGAATCCTACACCCTCCGAGTCGTTGGGTCGTCCGGATCGTTCGGATCGTTCGATTGGGACTTGCGGTTCTTCACGAGCCACCCATCCGGGTGATGTGGGAACCCTCTCCGCCTGACACGATCGCCACATGCTGAATGAACTCTCGAAACAGATTGCCGATGTCGTGGCGCGTGTCGCGCCGTCGGTCGTACAGGTTGAGGGTGGCGGGCGTCCGGCGACGGGTCTGGTCTACGCCGACGATACGGTTCTCACCACCGCTCGCGCCGTTGGCCGCGACGAGCACCCGCACGTGCGCCGTGCGGACGGCAGCACGGTTGACATGGAAATCGCCGGCTGGGATCCGGCGACACGGCTCGTCGTTCTCAAGGCTGCGGGGTTGAAGCTGCCCATCCTCCAGGCGGCGGAACTCCCGGCTGTTGGAGAAATCGCGATCGCGGTCGCGCGCTCGTGGAGCAACGATGTCACGGCCACCGCCGGCCTCATCTCCGTGATCGGCGGCCCGCTGCCGACCGGTCGTCGTCGTGCGATCGAGCAGGTCATTCGGACGTCGGCGCCGATGCATGAAGGGTTTGCCGGCGGCGCATTGCTGGGGACCGACGGCCGGCTGCTCGGCGTGACCACGGCGGCGTCGATCCGCGGCCTCGGTGTCGTGATTCCTGCCGGGATTGCCTGGCGAACCGCGGCGGATGTGCTGCGTCGCGGAACGCTGAAGCGTGGCTACCTCGGAATCGCCGCCCAGCCCGTACGCGTCTCAGAGAAGCAGAAGGGTGCTGTCGGGGCGGATGAGGCGCTGCTGGTCGTCGGCGTGAAGAGCGGCACGCCGGCCGACGAGGCGGGCCTGCTCGTCGGTGACCTGCTGCTCTCGCTGGATGGCCAGCCGGTTGCCGCGACCGACGAGCTGTTCGATCTGTTGATCGGAGATCGTGTCGGCACACGCGTGCCGGTCAGAATCTTGCGGGGAACGTCGGTGACGGAGGCGAGCGTGACGGTCGGCGAAAGGAAACAGGTTCAATAGGTTCAGTTCGCCGTCCCCTGAACCCTGTGCTCACGGTGAAGCTTTAGAGTGCGGCTCATAGTCATCGGCTCGCCGCGTCAACGGCGCGATCTGCGGGAGCAGCTCGAGACGTCCGCTCCCGACGTGGTGGGCGAATTCGGTTCGCTCGCGGAAGCGCGCGACGCGGATATCGCGGCCGATGCATTTCTGGTGTCCGCCTCCACGCCCTCGCCTCGGCCACTCGACGATGCAGCCGACGTCGAAGCGCTGACGCCTCGCGAGATTGAAGTCCTCGAGCTCGTGGCCGCGGGCCTGCAGAACAAAGCGATCGCGGCCCGACTCGGCATCTCCGATCAGACGGTCAAGTTTCACCTCACCTCGATCACCGGCAAACTCGGCGCCGCCAATAGAACCGACGCTGTACGGCGCGCGGTGCGTAGAGGATTGATTACGCTGTAGTCGTTCGAATCGTTCGAATCGTTCGAATCGTCATCAGCGCCGCGATTCGCCCGGCACGACCGTGATCTGTCGCCGCTCGCCGCGGCGAAGGACAATCACCGGCACAGGCGTGCCGATTTGATCTTCCGTCAGCAATCGGTGCAGATCGTCAATGCCGCTGACAGGCGTTCCGCCGAACCCGAGGATCACATCACCCTGCCGCAACCCTGCGTTCGCCGCCGGGCTGTCGGGCTCGATCGATGCGACGAGTACGCCGGAGGTAACCGCCATCTGGTTTGCGCGTGCGAGCGCCCGCGGGATTGCCGTCTGCTGACCGGCCATCCCGATGTGGCTGCGCCGGATGCGTCCGTCGCGCATGAGCCGTGCAGCGACGAACCGCACCGTGTTGCTCGCAATCGCGAAGCAGATGCCCTGGGCCGGAAGGATCATCGCCGTGTTGACGCCGATGACTTCTCCCGACGTCGTCACCAGCGGCCCGCCCGAATTGCCCGGATTGAGCGACGCGTCGGTTTGAATGATGTCGTCCATCAGCCGGCCCGACCGTGCACGCAGCGACCGCCCGAGAGCGCTGACGACGCCGGAGGTCACCGAGTGATCGAAGCCGTATGGGTTGCCGATGGCAATTGCCACTTGACCGACGCGGACGCGCTTCGAGTCGCCGAGTCGCGCCCACGGCAGTCGCGAGCCGTCGATGCGGAGAACGGCGAGGTCCGTGTCGGCATCGGCACCGATCCGATCGGCAGGCAGCGACCGGCCGTCAGGCAGCGTGACGGTGACTCCTCCGTGGCGTCCGCCTTCAGCCGGACCAGGACCGTCGTGGTCTGGTCCCACCACATGACTGTTCGTCAAGACGAAGCCATCCGGCGTGAAGACCACACCGGAGCCGCCGCCCCGCTGCCCTTCGACGCGGACCACGGCTGGCCCAACCTGTTCGACGGCATGGATGACCGCATTGGAATAGGCGTCCAGCAGCGCGCGGTCATCGTCCTGGTGGACTGGGTGATTGGACAGCATGGCCGATCGTCACACCGGCGCGTCGGCCGCGCATCCCCTGAATGGGGAGGGATGTCTATAATGGCCGGCTGGAAAAATTGACGGATTGCCGAATCTACGAATTGACGAATTCCGGGTCCGCCAATTCGAAGATTCGTCAATTCGTAAATCCGTAAATCTCAGGGGAACCCAATGATCGAGATTCGCAGTGCCGCGCGTGCCGCCTACTCCGACGTTTACACAGCCGAGGCGCTCGACGCCTTGCGCGCGCTCGCCCCATTTGACGACGACCGGCGTGCGGTGATGGCGTCGCGCATCGACCGACGCCGCGCCCGGGCCGCCGGCCACGAACGGATTGGCTTCCTGGATCCGAACGCGACGATCGCCCGCACCGACATCCGCGTGCAGGACGCGCGCGACGGCAAGTTCGTCGGCAGCGAGATTCCAGCCGATCTGCAGCGGCAGTGGATTCAGGGAACCGGGCCCGGGGCCAAACCGGGCGTGGAGATCGACAAGAGCCTGCGCAACGTCGCCTACGCGCTCCTGTCTGGCGCCGACGGCTGGATGTTCGACGGCGAGGACGCGCTCGGACAGGTCGAGACGATGTCGCTCGACAACCAGCGCAGTCTGAAGCTCGCGATTCATCGCGATCCGCTGTTCATGCGCGTGGCCGAGGAAGTCTCGCGCGAAATGAATCAGTGGGCGAAGGCGTTCTTCGGCCGTGAGACGATCAGCGACTGGAAAACGCAGCTCGACTTCACCACCAAGATCTTCCGCGCCCGCGGACTGCATCTCGACGATCGCCACGTCCGCCGGTCCGATGGCGGCGGGTTCTCGGCATCGATCACCGACCTCGTCCTCTACCTCGTCAACAACCAGCGCCGCCTCCGCGAGAGCGGCGCGTCGCTCGTGTTGTATCTGCCGAAGATTCAGACCGCCGAGGAGGCGGCGCTGTGGAACGACATCATGAGCGCGCTCGAGCGGCACCTCGGCCTGGCCGTCGGCACAGTCAAGGTCTACGTGCTCGTCGAACAGCTGGAAGCCGTCTATCAGTTGATGGAAATTCGTGCCGCGCTCGGACTGCACTTTGTCGGTTTCAACACCGGCCGATGGGACTACATCAATAGCGTGGCCGACGCGCTGGCGTGGGATCCGACCTTCGTCAACCCGAATATCGACGCGATCACGATGACCTACGGCTACATGCGCACCTACGAAGATCGCGTACGCCGCGTCGTCAACACGCCGGATCAGAACGGCCGGTTCGCGCTCTGGCAGGGCGGAATGGAACCGAACATTCCAGTCGGCTCGGCCACTGGTGTCTCGCGGGCGATGGAGCGAGCCGTTGCCGGTGCCGACAGAGAACAGAAGGCCGGCGCCAGTGGGAAATGGGTCGCGCACTGGAAGATGGTTCACATCGTCCGGCCCGTGTGGGAGAAAGTGGGCGAGGCCAATCAGCTTGGCCGCAGGTTCCCGGCGGTCGCCTACACGGCGGAAGATGCGGCGGCACTCACGCTGCTCGAGCCGGCGCCGCGCACGGTACGCGGCGCGCGCGATCTGCTGAGCGTCGCCATGCAGTACGGCAACGCGTTCCTGCAGGGATTCCAGGCGGCGGCACTCAAGCCGGCTGACTTCTTCGGCAATGAAGACGTGCTCTATCTGATGGAAGACATGGCGACTGGCGAAATCCGCCTGAGCATCCTGTGGGAATGGCTGCACAAGGGTGCGACCTTGACCGACGCCGATGCCGAGACCGGTGCGAAGGCGGGCGACGTCTTCTCGCGTGACCTGTTCGCCCGGCTGCTGCGCGAGGAATACGCCAAGCTGCAGGCCGCCGGCAACCGTGACGTACACGACAACTCGAAGCAGACGACGCTCCCCGTCGCGCGCGAGATTGCCGACACGTACGTCAACGATCCCGTCAAGCTGCCCTGGTACATCGACCTGCTGAACATCACCCTCGGTGTGCACGACCTGAGCGAGGCGAAGCGCCGCATTGCTCTGCTGCGCGACACCTTCAAGGCTGACGGCCGGCGGATCACGGAAAACCTCGACTTCGACGTTGCCGTTGCCCACTGATGACCGTCGTTCCGCTGACGGCGGATCGCTTCAACGACTTCATTGACCTGATACAGGCGCTCGCCGACTACGAGCGCCTGCCTCGCCCCGATGCCGCAGCCATCGAGCGGCTGCGTGGCGACGCGCTGGGACCGCAGCCGCGGTTCGAGGCGGCGCTTGCCATCAACTCAACCGGCAGGGCCGTCGGCTATGCGACCTGGTTCCACACCTATTCCACTTTCCTCGCCCGGCCGACGATGTTCCTCGAGGACCTGTTCGTGCGCGACGAGGCCCGCGAGTCGGGCGCCGGCTCGAAGCTGTTCGAGCACGTGCGCGCCCTCGGCGCCGAGCGCGGCTGCGGGCGCATGGAGTGGCAGGTGCTTGACTGGAATACGCTGGCGCGCGAGTTCTACAACCGCCGTCAGGCGACGTGGATGAAAGACTGGCTCCTGTACCGGATCTCATACTGACGCTGGCGAAACCGGTCCGCGCGATCGGCGCGACCAGCGCCCGGCTGGTTGCACCGACCAGCGTCAGTGAGCGTGCACCTTGTGCCGCGCAGGGTCTACCGCCCTGGCGCAGTGTAGCTGGCGTTCTTCTTGACCGCCTGATCGACCTCCTCTGCAGTCAGCAGTACAACAGTCGTCGGCTTGACGAGGCCGCTGGCCGCGATGGCCATCGATGCGGCGGCCACCGAAATATTGTCCGGTGCGTCGAGGATCACGTAGACGTCGTCTTCGCCGAACGCGAAATACATCCCTTCGAGGTGGCCCCCGGCACTCTTGACTGCCGCCTCGGCGGCCTGCTTGCGTTTGGCTCCGCCGTCCTTCAATACCCCTTTGACGCCATCGGCGGTGTAGGAGGCCTTGATCAAGTACTTCGGCATGTTGTGCTCCTGAGAGAAAAGCGAACTGTGTCCGTTTCTTGGTCCCTGGAACTTTTGCCTCCGTTACGACACGGCTGTCAATGAGACAAAGGTAATAGACGACGAGCTCATCCTCGTCGGCTTCAGGGTTTTTCAGGCCGTTCGTCAGGACTTCCTTCCATCCCAGGCCGCACCATCGCATTCACCTCGATTTGGGATTTCGGGGTTAACGAAGGAGGTATCAATGCGTAACGGCGTGCTTCCCCTGATCGCGCTGCTGACTGCGATTCCCGCCGCAGCCCAGAATGTCGTTTTGCCGCCGCCACTGCCGAAAGAGGTGAACCTGTCCGGTCCGCGGTTTGGCATCACCGCGCTGAGCGACGGCATCATCAAGGACCTCACCGAACGTGGCTTTGATGTACCACCGATGATTTCGCAGTTCGGCTGGCAGGTCGAAAAGGCGTTTTACAGGAACGACAGCGGTGTGTCTGCGGTGACCGAGTGGGTGGTGCTGTTGGGTGGCCTCGAGCACGATCTGCGGATTCCGAGCATGACGTGGCTCGTGGGAATGCGCTCGGCAACCGGGGCGGAGTTCGGCGTGGGGCCGAACATCTCGCCGGCCGGCTCCGCGCTCGCCATTGCGGCGGGCGTCACGTTCCGAAAGGGTTACCTGAATGTGCCCGTAAACGTCGCGATTGTGCCGTCGAAGATGGGGACGCGGATCAGCATGCTGACCGGGTTCAATATGCGGCGGAGATGAACAGCGCGTTTCGACGCGACACACCGAGGCACCGAGACGCTGAGGCCATAAACATTAACTTAGCGCCCTCACTGTCTCGGTGTGTCGTACTTCGTCAAACGTTGCCACACTTCAGAAAGTGGGAGCTGCTCAACCACTTCTCGTCGGGGTAGTAGGAAAAGATGACGCCCCCGCCGCGTACGGTATCGATCACGCCGCGGGCGATCGCCTCGCGTAACGCGGGGCACCCCCAGCTGCGGCCGATGCGGCCCTGCTGCTTTGCCAGAGCCTCATCCACATACGGCGCGCCGTGCATCACGATTGCGCGCTCGAGCGCGTGCGAATTGAAGCCGGGTTCGAGGCCGTCGAGGCGCAGTGAATACCCGTTGCTGCCGACATAGGTATCACGCGCGACGAAGAGGCCGAGACTGGACTGACGGCTGTTCATCGCATCCGAGAAGCTGGTCGCCATGTTCTCGCCGGTGTTGCGGCCGTGCGCGACCAGCTCGTTGAACAGCATGCGCCCGCTGGGAACATCGAACACCCAGAGGCGCGGTTCCGTCGAGGGCAGTGAGTAATCGATGACAGTGAGCGTCTGCGGTTTCTCAATCGCGCCGGAATTCACCGCGCAGGAAACGGCACTGGTCGCCAGCCGGAGCACATCGGCCGAGAGCCCCTTGCTTGACTCGACCGTAATCGCAAACCGTGCGGCCGCCGCTGATGCGGCGACAACCGGGACCGCGGCGTGCGCCACACTGGCCCGAACGCTCGGTTTCACCTCTGACGAAACCCCGGTTGAGGCAGCGCCGGTGAGGCACACGATGGTAGCGATGAGTACGCTCGAAACCCGTCCGTTCACGCGGTTCGTCCTGTTGAAGTGTATGAAGGGTGGACACTTATATTAGAGTCGGCCGGAACGACGCGCAAGCACAGCGGCGGTGATTTTCTGGAGCGCGCTCCGAGATCGCCGGCCGCAGACAATAGATGGGCTGATGGAACCTGTAGTCGAGTTGACGAACGCCACGCTCATCCGCGGCGGCACGCGCGTCCTCGAGAATTTTTCGCTCACGATTGCGCACGGCGACCATACGGCCGTGCTCGGGCCCAATGGGGCCGGTAAATCCTCACTGATCCGTATGTTGACGCTCGACGACCGACCCCGGGCAGGAGAGAACGGCGTTCCGACCCTGCGGCTGTTCGGTCGCTCGTCATGGGATGTCTCCGAGCTGCGCACGCGACTCGGCGTCGTCACCGGCGACCTTGACGCCGGCTTTGGCATCGGCACGTCGGGTGGCCGGGTGCGCGGTCTCGATGCCACACTGTCGGGCCTGCTCGGAAGCCACGGCGTCTTCTCACACCACGACGTGACCGACACGATGCTTGAGCAGGCACGCGCTGCGCTCGATC
>Ga0111539_10000867_pt1 | contig 39497 bp, 30 predicted proteins | sample RhiMethybrSRZTD1_FD_79667 | JGI IMG/M metagenome (GOLD analysis project Ga0111539, IMG submission 79667) | Populus rhizosphere microbial communities from Tennessee, USA - Rhizosphere MetaG P. TD hybrid SRZTD1 (version 2) (version 2) | ecosystem: Host-associated > Plants > Roots > Rhizosphere >...
CAAACGCACGCTGATCCGTTCGATCTCTTTGTCGGCCGTCGTATCAACGACAGATACGCTGTCATCGTTTGAATTTGCGACGTACAGACGCGTGCGCTCCGGATTCAAGAGCATCACGGTCGGATGCCGGCCGACGGTAATGCGTGATACAGCTTGGCCAGATTGATTAAGCTGACTGGGCCGAACGACTGCGACCACGTTTTCGTTCCAGCAAGTCACGTAAGCTTTGACTGCATTTTGGTCCCGCACAACCGCGACGCCGTACGGATAGACAAACTGTTCGCGATCAGTATTTGAACGCAGATCGACTCGGATCAGTCTTCGGGTGCCTCGCAGGTCCTCGATGATTCCCAAACTGTCACCGAGATTGTTAGCGACGAAGAGCGTATTGCCGTCTGGAGTGATTGCGATTCCGGTCGGATAAACCGGCGCACGATCGCTGTTGTATCGCGGCGAGTTCGCCGCAAAAGCAAATCCGGTTACGTCAATGAATGGCGCTTCGATGTTAGTGTTTGGACCAGGCGATGCGGGCGTGATCGGAGTTTGGCTGTCAGGTTGAAAGCGGAAGATCCAGATCTTGTTTTCGAATCCACCTGAAACGTACAGCGCGTAGGACCCATCCTCCTGAGGCGCAGGCGAGAAAACAACACCGGCGTTCACACTCTGCGGCGAAGGAAAGTAAACATTCTGAATGACGGCCGCGGGTTTCGCATTCAGATCGATTACTGCAAGCGACTGCTGACCGCGGTTTGCCGCCGCGTTGAACTGAACGCCGTAACCGCTGTTCACAGCGATTAAGAAGCGACCCTCGCCGCCGGGTCCCGACTTATCAGGACTCCGAACCAGATCTACCGGCAACGCACCGACGGCTGGTTGTCGTGTCGTTAAGTCCTGTACGAGTGAACCTGCTGGGGTAATCACTCGTCCCTGACTGGCCGGCTCGTTCTGACCGGCTGAAGACGACGCGCCACCGAATGATCCGAAGAGCAGGCAGATGGTAAGCAGAAAAGTAAGTAGTGTGTAATTACGATGTCTGGGGTTCATTGGCGTCGCAGTTTAGCCACAAAAAAGCTCAAAAGCCACAAAATGATTAAAGGGGAAAGCCCCGGCGGACCAGGCATCCTCCGGGGCCTATTGTGCATTTTGGCGGGAATGCTCCGAACGAGCATCTGCGCGATACCGTACTCTGCATGTGCTAAGCGAAAGTTATCGGCGCATGAATTTATAGTTAACCACGTTCCAGATCCGAAAAATTAAATCCATCGTGAAAATATTGACTGAAACAACCGGCAAGTATTTGCGGGCTACTAAGCACCAACGTCATTGCAGGCCGCTCGCCTTTCGGAGGCTCACGCGCTGGGCGACGTGTATAATGGCGTGCACTAAAAAATGAACCAACTAGTACGGTTTCTGTTCGGACATGAGCAGGCCGTTTTTACTAACGGCCGCTTCGGTTTTGACGTGCGTCCGAGAGCCGTAATACTGGTTCTGCTTATTCTTCTCGCCGCTGCCTTCATTTATTTCATTTATCTAAGACCTCGTATTCGTTTGCCGAAGCGGACGACTGCGGCTCTGATTGCACTGCGGGCCACGTTGCTCCTGCTGATGGTGACATTGTTGCTGCGGCCGGTGGTGGTTGTCTCGTCGGTGATTCCGCGCAGCAGTTATGTCGCGATGGTCGTTGACGATTCAGTCAGCATGAAACTGCGCGACGCACCGGGCGGCGCAACTCGTCTCGACAGCGTCAAGCAGGCGCTGCTCAACACAAGTTCCGGACAAGACTCATTCCTGAACCGGCTCGAGAAGAAGTTCAAAACAAATCTCTACGGTTTCTCCGGCTCACTTTCACGACTGAAAGACGGCAACGATCTGTACGCCGAGGGACGAACAAGCGACGTCGCGGGAGCACTCGACGAAACGATGAAACGTTCTTCGGGAATGCCGCTTTCCGCGGTCGTGCTTGCTACTGATGGCGCGTCAAATGTGCCGAGTGATCTGGCAGCAGTGTTGAGAGAGTTGCGCGCTCGCGATATTCCGGTTTTCACAGTCGGCGTCGGCAATACTGCCAAACCGATGGACGCCGAGCTGACTCGCGTGAACATGCCGCGCAGAGTTCTGGTTGGATCAAGATTGAACATCGAGACGATTGTTGGTTTGAGTGGTTACAGCGCGACGAAAGTTTTGTTAAGCGTGCGTGAAGATGGTCGCGCAGTCAAGACAGAAGAATTCAACCTGCGCGGCAACGACACGCAGGCGATCAATCTCGAGATAACGCCGACCACACCGGGCATTCATCGATACACAGTTGAAGTCACACCACTGGACGGCGAAATAACAGTCGACAACAACAAGCAGGATTCGCTCGTGGAAGTGATCGAAGGACCGCTGCGAATTCTGCACGTCGAGGGCGAACCGCGTTGGGAGCTCGGCAAAATTCGCGAATCAATCCAGCCGAACGAAAAGAATGTCACACTCGTTTCGCTGCAACGCACTGGTGAGAATAAGTTTTATCGCCAGGGTATCGGCAACCAGACTGAGCTGGTTACTGGTTTTCCAAAAACCGAGGAAGAGCTGTTCGCTTATGACGGTTTGATCATCGGCAGCGTCGAGGCAGGTTTTTTCACTGCTGATGAATTGCGCAGCATCGAGGCTTTTGTCGCGCGACGTGGTGGCGGCTTGCTCGCACTTGGAGGGCGGCTGGCGTTTGATGGTGGCAAGTACAAAGGCACGGTCCTCGAGGATCTGCTGCCGCTTTCACTCACGGGCAGTGCAGTTGATGACGCAAATTCGTTCGCACCGGTTTACAAGCCTGTGCTCACCGGCGCCGGCCAGGCACATCCCATCACGCGTCTGAACGAAGATCGCGGCGCAAATCAAAAAACCTGGAACGAATTGCCGCCCATCTCCGTGTCGGAGGTGCTGACGAACGTTAAGCCGGGGGCCTCGGTGTTGCTTGAAGGGCGACGAACCGAAGGCTCCGCGCAGGTCGTGCCTTTGCTGGTCCAACAACGCTATGGTCGCGGGCAAACGCTGGCACTGACAGCGGCCGACACGTGGCGCTGGCGCATGAGAATGGATTCGAAGAACAACGCGCACGAAACGTTCTGGCGGCAGATGTTGCGCTATCTCGTTAGTGGCACGCCTGAGCAGGTCGAGATTGGTACTGAAAAGGAAGTCTACGCACTAGACGATAATGTGCAGATCGTCGCCGACATTCGTGACAAGAAATTTAATCCAGTGCCCGATGCACATGCGATAGCGCGCGTGACTAAACCTTCGGGGCTGGTTGTCGATGTGCCGCTGAAATTTACGACGCTTAACTCAGTCAATACGTACGCGGGAGAATTCAAAGCTGACGAACTTGGCCAGCACCGAATCGAACTGATTGGCAACAGCCAGATGCTCGGAGCGTTGAGCGCAAAGTCAAACATGCTCGTCAGCGATCTGAATCGCGAATACTACAGCGCCGCGCAGAACAGCGATCTTTTGAAGCGCATCTCGGCTGAGACCGGTGGAAAGTACTACACGCCGGCCGAGGCGCAATCGTTGCTGGACGATCTTATTTATCGGCAAACGCCGTATTCCGAGCGTGTCACCAAGGATCTTTGGGATATGCCGGTGAATTTCCTGCTGATCATTGGGTTATTGAGTGCGGAGTGGTTTCTAAGGAAACGTGAAGGGTTGGCGTAAGGGGCCACGGATTTGTACGGATCAAAAGCACGGATTTTGTTGTTAGCGGTTTGGGTGGTGTTGGTGGTTAGTGTGACGTGTGCGCAGACTCCAAAGAGGTCAGCGCAGGTTGATCCGAATAAATATGCCGTCATTATTAATGGGCCGGGTGGGGAGGCTGTTTACGCGAAGCAGTTTGAGGAGTGGACGGGGCAGTTGAGTTCGGTGTTGGCGGACCGCTATGGGTTCGATGAGAAACATATCATCAAGCCGCGCGCGACTGCGGAAGAAGTGAAGGGCGTTTTTGAGACATTAAAAACTCAACTCGTCACAAATAATGTGCTTTTTGTGTTCCTGATCGGGCATGGTTCTTACGACGGGAAGGAATCGAAGTTCAATTTGATTGGGCCAGACCTCGCAGCCTCTGAATACAACACGTTGCTGTCGTCGCTGCCGACGAAGCGCGTGGTCGTTTTCAACATGTCGAGTGCGAGTGGCGAGTTCATCAAGAGTCTCGCGGCGAAGGGGCGGATCGTTGTTACGGCAACGCGAAATGGGCAGGAGACGAATGCCACGCGGTTCACTGGCTTTTTTATCTCTGCGCTGAGTGCCACTGACGCAGATACAGATCAGGATGGTCACACATCGGTGCTGGAAGCATTTGTCTACGCCAACCGCCTCACCGCCGATTTTTATAAACGCGGCGGAAGGCTCGCGACCGAACACGCGCTTCTCGATGACAACGGCGACGGCGTGGGACACGAAAAGGTTGAAGCAGGAGAGGGATTGCTGGCACGCGCAACTTATCTCGATTCGTTGAGCGTCGATGAGGCCGCAGCGACGGCCGCTACCGGAAGACTCCTCAAAGAGCGCTCGCGGCTGGAAGGCGAAATCGAACAACTGATTGCGCGCAAGAGCAACATGCCCGAAGCGGAATACGAAGCAACACTCGAGCGATTATTTATTGAACTGGCAAAGGTGAATCGTTCCATCAAGCAAGCGGGATCATGATGAAGCTTACTCACGCATTCTTATTTATTCTTCTCGCGCTGTTCCCGTTTGCGCAGTCACCCGAAACCCGCGGTCTTGCGGAACTCAAAAAGGGCGATTACGAAAACGCTTTCAAGCTCCTCAGCGCCCGCCTCGTTTCCAATCCAAACGATGCAGTGGCCCAACGAGCCCTGCTGCGCGTCTACATCGAGACGGGGCGTTACGCCGAAGCCGAAGCAACCGCTAAACGTTTTCTCCTGAAAACACCTGACACCGGCTCAGTACGTCACGAACTCGCCGAAACGCTTGCCATCACCGGTCGCTACACCGAAGCAATCGCCGAGTTTGAACGCGCTGCCGCCGACTCAGCAAAGTCAGCCGCCACCGCGGATAAACTCGAAAGCGATCTGCGTCGCGCCGAGGTACTCGATCTAATAGGGCAGGAAGACCGGGCCAGAGCAATCTACGAAACCTTCGTCAAACACTACACCGATAACGATCCCCGCACTGCTCGCGAGCTGACACTCGTCGCCCGTGCACTCGTCCATATCGAACGATACCAGGACGCCAACGACATGTATCGCTCGGCCATCGAGGCCGATTCCGATTACCTCGAAGCGCAACTCGGCGCCGGTGAGTTGTTCACTGAAAAATACGCTTACGGCGACGCCGCACTCTTTCTCGACGATGCATTCAAGATAAATTCCAACAGCGCCCGCGGCTTTCTCGATCTCGCGCGCAACAAACGACTCGACGGCGATGCCGAGACATCAGCCGCCCTCGCAAAGGCGCTCTCGATAAATCCAAATCTCGTCGAGGCAATCGCGCTCAAAGCCGCGATCGCCCTCGAAGCCAGTCAGCTCGATGAGGCCTCAACCGAGATAGATAAAGCGCTGAAGATCAATCCGCGTTCACTCGAAGCACACTCGCTTCGTGCCGCGATGCTGTACCTGCAGGATAAGGATTACGAACCGGAAGTCGCCGCAACACTCGCGATTGGTCCAAAATATGGCGGCGTCTATAACACGCTCTCTCATTACGCTACGATCACGCGCCGAACGGAACAGTCTGTTCAGTTCGCGCGACGAGCAACCGAAATCTCGCCACGGTTGTGGGACGCACATCTGAACCTTGGCATGTCACTGCTGCGCCTGGGCCAGATGGAAACGGGTCGTGAAGCAGTCGAGAAAGCATTCAAGGGTGATCCATTCAACATCTGGGCCAAGAACACGCTCGACCTGCTCGACACGATGCGTGACTACAAAGAAACGAAGAGTGGCCCTTTCATTATCAAAGCCGCTGCGCAGGAAAGTGATGTGCTCGCTCCTTACGCCGCCAGTCTGCTCGAGGAAGCCGCTGCCAAGCTGACTGCGAAGTATAAATTCACCCCCAAAGGTCCGGTCATCATCGAGATCTTTCAGAATCACGAAGACTTCGCCGTGCGCACTCTCGGCATGCCGGGACTCGGCGCGCTCGGGGTCTGCTTTGGGTTTGTCGTGGCGCAGGATTCACCGTCGGCGCGAGAGGCGGGAGAATTCAACTGGGGCAGCACGCTCTGGCACGAATACACTCACGTCATCACGTTGCAGATGACTGACTATCGCATTCCGCGCTGGTTCTCGGAAGGTCTCTCCGTTTACGAAGAACGACGCGCACGACCGGGTTGGGGCGACGATTGGAATCCACTGTTCGTGCGTGCATTCATGGAAAGACGTTGGTTCAAGATGGCGGATCTCGATGCCGGCTTCATGCGACCGAAGAGCCCGCAGGATGTTCCGATTGCATATTTCCAGGCGTCTCAGGTTTGTGAGTTCATCGCCGAGAAGTATGGCTTCGACGCGATACTCCGCATGCTTGCGCTCTATCGCGACAAGGTGCGCACACCGGAAGTGCTGCAACAGGTTTTGAAACTCAGCGAGACTGATTTCGATCGAGAGTTCGCCGCGTACATCGAAGCTAAAGTCAAACCATTGCAACAGGCGTTGAGCACACAAAACAACATCGCCGTGTCACTTTCGAAAGAAGAAGTGCTCAAGATGCTTGCCACTCAGGACACCTTTGCACTTCGCCTGCGCGCCGCGGAGTTGCTCGCAGCCGATGGCGATACCGAAGGCGCGGTCACGCATTACATTCGCGCCCTCGAGCTCTTCCCATACGTCACAGGCGCGGGCAATCCGTACGAGTCGCTGGCCAAACTGCTCGAACAAAAAGGCGACAAAGCTCAAGCCGCGAAAGTTCTGGAGGGTTTAGTAAAAACTGACGAGAACAATCTCGAGGCGTTGAAAACAATCGCGCGCATTCGTCTCGCTCTCGGCGAACAACGTCCGGCACTTGATGCTTTACAGGCCAGCTTTTATATCAATCCATTTGACTACAAGCTGCACAACCAGGCCGGTGAATTGAATGTCGAGCTGAAGGATTATGGAAGGGCGTTGACTGAATTTCAGGTGGCCCTCGCACTGGCGCCGCCGAACATAGCCGAAGCAAACTACAATGTGGCCGCGGCCTATCACGCCCTCGGGCGCCAGCCGGAAGCAAAGCGCGCCGTGCTGCGCGCGCTCGAAGCAGCGCCGCGTTACGAGAAAGCTCAGGAATTGTTGTTGAGAATAGTGGGACAATAAAGTAGGAGCAGGCGCGGCGCGCAGGAGCAGGTTTTCCTGCACCTGTTTACTGCCCCTGCCCCTCCAATGAGGAAACAAATGGCGGTTGAACAGTTAACCATTTCCGACGAGCAATTGCTCGACAAACTCGGCACTGCGCGCGAACGGCTGCTGCGCGAGATCAGAAAGGCCATCATCGGACAGGACGAAGTCGTCGAACAGGTCCTGCTTGCGCTCTTCGTCGGTGGTCATTCGATCATCACGGGCGTTCCCGGTCTGGCCAAGACGCTGCTCGTGCGAACCATCGCCAGCGTGCTCGACCTCACGTTCAAGCGGATCCAGTTCACTCCCGACTTGATGCCTGCCGACATCACGGGCACAGAGATCATCGAGGAGGATCGCGCGACTGGTCATCGCGCGATGCAGTTTATTCCTGGTCCAATCTTCGCCAACATCGTGCTGGCTGACGAAATCAATCGCACGCCGCCAAAAACTCAGGCTGCGTTGTTAGAAGCGATGCAGGAAGGTCGTGTTACCGTGCAGGGAGTTAGTTACGATCTGCCGCGACCGTTTCACGTACTGGCGACGCAGAATCCGATCGAGATGGAAGGTACGTATCCGCTGCCCGAAGCGCAGCTCGATCGTTTTATGTTCAACGTGAAGATTGGATACCTCCCTGAAGAAGAGGAAGTCGCGGTTGTGAAGCAAACGACGTCGCCACAGGATTACGATTTTCAGCGGTTGATGTCGGCGGATGAGATCATCGCTTTTCAGCGACTCGTCAGGCAGGTGCCCGCCTCCGACACAGTCGCGCGCTATGCGGTGCGGTTGGTTAACGCAAGCAGGCCGGGAACGCCGGCCGCGCCGGATTTTGTGAACCAGTGGGTCACGTGGGGCGCGTCGTTGCGTGCCTCGCAGTTTTTGATCTTTGGCGGCAAGGCGCGCGCGATACTGCGTGGTCGATACAACGTTTCGTGTGAAGACGTTCGTGCCGTCGCGCCTGCGGTGCTGCGACACCGCGTGCTATTGAACTTCCAGGCTGAGGCGGAGAAGGTCGATTCCGATCAGGTGATTAAGAGATTGATTGAAACAGTGCCTGAACCTAAGAGTGGTTTATAGACAGGATTTACAAGATTTTCAGGATTTACAAGATTAATCCTGTCAATCTTGAAACAATCCTGTCAATCCTGTCCAAAAAACAATGACGCCAGCAACAACACCCGCAAGATTCCTCGATCCCGAGCTGCTCGGACGCATCGGCTCGCTCGAATTGCTTGCGCGAGCAGTTGTCGAAGGTTTTATGTCAGGCTTGCATCGCTCACCGTTCACGGGTTTCTCGACTGAGTTCACCGAATATCGCCAGTACAACGCAGGCGACGATCTGCGCTACCTCGATTGGCGACTGCTTGGCCGCACGGATCGCTACTTCATCAAAAAATATCGTGCCGACACGAACACACAGTGTCACCTGCTCGTCGATACCAGCGCGTCGATGAACTATGCCCACGGAAGCTCGGTAACCAAGCTGCAGTACGCGCAATTTCTTGCTGCGTCGCTGGCCTATCTACTGAATCGCCAGCAGGACGCCGTCGGTCTTGTGGCGTTTGCAGAGAAGGTTCACACGCACGTTCCCGCGCGCAATCGCACCGGGCACATGCGCACGATCTTCGGCAATCTGTCGCTGCTCCAGGCAGGCGGTGAAACGCATCTCGCCGAATCGCTTCATCAGCTCGCAGAGATACTGACGCGTCGTGGCATCGTCGTGATCATCTCCGACTTTTACGATCAACCGGAGCGACTGCAGGAGTCGTTTCAACACCTGCGTTTCAAAGGTCACGATCTCGTCGCCTTTCAGGTACTGGATCAAAACGAGCTCGACTTTGATTTCACCGATCCCGTGTTGCTGCTCGAAGACGCCGAGACACAGGAGCAGATGCCCGTTCTTCCCGACGTGGTGATGACCGGATATCGTGAGCGAATGCGCAAGCATGTCGAAGAGATGCGACGTTGCACAGCGGCGAACAACGTCGATTTTGAGTTGCTGACGACGAAGCAGCCATTGGATTTTGCGCTGTTTTCGTTCCTGTCTCGACGTTCTGGCAAGTAGATCCATCCACAGATTTCACAGATTATTTTCTGTGAAATCTGCGTAATCTGTGGATTCGTTTTTATGTCGTTCCTGACGCCATTATTCTTTCTCGGCGTCGCGGCGCTCGCGGCACCCATTCTCGTGCATCTCGTGCGTCGCACACGTGCGCGCCGTGTCCAGTTCCCCGCACTTGTCTTTGTTCGACAGGTCCCGCAACGCACTATTCGCCGTCGCACTCTGCACAACATCCTGCTCATGCTGTTGCGCTGTCTGGCGATCCTCTTGATCGTGATCGCTTTCACACGTCCGTTCTTTAGTGGCGGGAGTGCCGCAAAAGACAACGCGGCAGCGGGCGCCACCGTGATCCTGATCGACAACTCTTTGAGCATGCGACGTGAAGGATTGTTCGCCGAAGCGCAACGGCGCGCGGAGTCTGTGCTCGACGACGCGCGCAACAACGAACAGGTCGCGTTGATGAGCTTCGATAAGCGCTACACGGTTCTGAATCGCTTCCTAACTGATAAGAACAGGGTCCGATCAGGCATTACGAGTCTCGCCGCCGGTTGGGACGGAACGGATTACGAGCAGGCGTTACGCGGCGCGGAGTCGTTGTTGACTGAAGTCGAAACCACTGGTCCAAAACGGATCGTGATGATTTCGGATTTTCAGGTACCGGGTTGGACACAGGCGACTGCGACTTTCAAACTCTCCAACAGCACCCAGCTCACAACTCTCGACGTCGGCGGAAACAGTCCACCACCGAACGTCGCGATCACGAATGTCGAGGCGCGTAGCGTCGTCTTTGGACAAAAGTACGAAGACAATCTCGTGGCCCACATCAGTAACTTCAGCGACACACCGAAGGACCACATTCAAGTCGACTTCCAAATCAACGAGCAGACTGTCGAGAAGCGCGACATCAGTCTTAACAGTCGCGACTCGCGCGCCGTCGAGTTTACGGGATTCAATCTGAACGACGGCGCGAACCGTTGCACGATTGAAATTCATACTGGCGACTTTGCCCCGGACAATCGTTTCTTCTTCACCTTGCGTCGCGAGACTCCGGCGAAGGCGCTGATCATCGAAGGTGCTTCGCGTGGACGAAGTGACAGTCTGCACCTGCAAAGCGCGCTCAGTGCGGACGACGATCTGCCTTTCGCGTTCACGGTCAAAAGCGCCGGATCCGTCGATCCATCGAGTGTCGCGGACTATTCACTGGTGGTGCTGAACGATGCCGGACCGATCTCTTCCGCGCTTGCTGATACGCTCGTGAGGTTTGTGAATGCAGGCGGGCAGATGATCGTATCAACTGGTCCAAAAACACAGGCCGACAGTTTCAACGCGTCACTGCAGACAATTCTTCCGGCCACGTTGCGCGAAGCGGTACAGACAAAAGCCGGAGAGAGTGTTGCGATTACGGAAGTGAAATTTGATCATCCAATCTTCGAAGTGTTTCAGGAGAGCGGACGGCTTGCCGGAGCCAACGTGATCGGCTACTTCCGCTCCGAGCCGCGCGCAAACGCCGCGGTGTTGGCGCGATTCGAAGATGGAAGTCCGGCACTTGTTGAAGCGTCAACCGGCAAGGGTCGTGTGCTGTTGTTTACCTCGTCCCTGGGACCAAGCTGGAACGATCTGCCGCTCACCCCGCTCTATCTCCCGTTCATTCATCAGATGGTGCGTTATGCAGGCACACATGAGGAAAACGCCTGGTACAGTCTGGGCGAAACGTTTACAGTCGGGAAGCAAAAGGAGGCGGCGCCACCGGCAGTCGATACACCGGGAGGTACGAGATTGTCCGAGACTCGGCTCACACCTGACGGAGACCTGTTAGTCACAGCACGGGAGCCCGGATTTTATCGTTTGCGCTACAACTCGACACCCGGTTTCGCTGCGGTGAATATCGACGGCGCCGAGGGTGATTTCACGAAGCTAAACTTTAAAGAGTTTGCTGTGGGTGTGACGGGCGGCGCGGGCAGTGCCGAGGGTACTGAAGCAAATCGCAATGCGAGTAGTGAAGAAGTCGAGGGACGGCAGAGAGTTTGGTGGTCGTTGTTGTTCGTCGCGTTGTTGTTACTGTTGGCAGAGTCGTTCCTCGCGCGACGAACAAAGATGGTGAAGATGATCGGGTAACGCGATATCAGTCGCAGGAGCAGGAAACAGGGACAGGAAAATCTCAATCGTCCCTGCTCCTGTGCGCTGCTCCTGCGACTATTGATCGAGGAAGATATGAACCCTGAGACCAACTTATTAGACAATCTCCTGCGGCGGGCGCGTTCGCGAAGACAGCTTTTGCTTTCGCTTCGCGGCGTCGCGATCAGCGTCGGTGTGGTTGCCATTCTTGTGTTACTGACTGGTTGGGCCGCACATCGCTACCGCTACAACGTTGCCGCGCTGCTTGTCCTGCGCATCGGCGCGTTGTTGATGGTCCTGGCAACGATCTACTTCGCTCTCCTGCGTCCCCTCCTGAAACGCATCAGCGACGCTCGTCTCGCGCGTCTAATCGAAGAACACTCGCCCGGCGCCGAAGATCGTCTTGTCACCGCAGTCGAATATTCAAACGGCACCGAATCCCATATCTCTCCCGCCATTGTCAGTCGTCTCTACCAGGATGCAAATAGTCTTTCCGGAATGCTCGACGTGGGCAACGTGATTCGACGCTCGCGACTGCTGCTTTATGGCGGCGCCGCACTCGCGAGCCTGCTGGTGTTCGCCGGCGTGTTGAAGTGGGGACCAAAAGAGATCTCGCAAGGCGTCGCGCAATTGGTTACGCCAACAACCCTCGCGGCATCGACAAACGCGATGAGCATCAAGGTGAAACCCGGAACTGCGCGCGTGCCGAAAGGTTCGGATCAGGACATCGTCGCGTCGCTCGTCAACTTCGACTCGCAACAGGTAACTGTCTTCGCGCGGCCGCTCGGTTCAAAAGAAGACTTTCAGGGCCAGCCGATGGAGCCCGCGAAAGCCAAAACTGACTTTCGATTCTCGATCTTCAACATTCAGGATTCGATGGAGTACTTCGTCGAGTCGAACAACATTCGCTCCGAAGTTTACAAACTCAACGTCGTCGATCTCCCATTCGTCAAACAACTCGATCTGACGCTCAACTTCCCTTCCTTCACGAACCTTCCGACGAAGACCGTCGAAGACGGCGGCGACATCGCTGCACTCAAAGGCACGGTTGCCACGATCACGGCGAAACTAACGGGAAAAGTTCGCGCCGCGCGCATTGTTTTTCCCGACGGCAAGAAAACCGAGATGAGCCTGCATGGCTCAGACTTTGTCGGACAGTTAAGCGTCACCGGCGACACGAGCTATTACATCGAACTTATCAGCGTTGACGGCGAAGCGTATCGCGGCTCGAATGAGTACGACGTTACCGTGCTTGCCGATCAACCGCCCGTCATCTCTTTCGACAAGCCCGGGCGCGACAAGAAGGCCACAAACCTCGAAGAAGTGTTTACACAAGCGCGCGCCGAAGACGATTACGGCGTCGTTTCGATGGACCTGCATTTCTCCGTCAATGGTGGTGAAGAAAAGACTGTCAATCTCCAGCAACTGACACGCGAGTCGGCGCGTTCGCTTACCGGCGCGCACACGTTCTTCCTCGAGGAATACAATCTCAAGCCCGGCGATTTCATCTCCTATTTTGCGAAGGCACGCGATGCGAGTAATGAATCCACCAGTGATATCTACTTCATCGAAGTTAAGCCGTTCGAAATGGAATACAAGCAGGCGCAGCAGGGTGGCGGCCAGGGCCAGGGCGGCGATCAGGATCAGAACGCGCTATCACGGCGTCAAAAAGATCTGATCGCAGCCACGCACAAGCTGATTCGCGAAGGCGAGAAGTACACCGATCAGGAACGCAAAGACGGATACGAAGCCGTCGCCCAGGGTCAGGAAAAACTCCGTACCGACACCCTCGAATTTCTCGATCGGATGGGTCGCCGGCTGGGCGATACCGAGGGACAGAAACAAGTCCAGGAGATGGCGGAGCACCTGCGTCAGGCAGCAAAAGAGATGGAAAGCGCGCCGCTGCCGCTGCGAAAAGAAGCAGGTAAGGACGCGCTTCCACCCGAACAACGTGCTTTGCAACGACTGCTTGCCGCTGATGCGATATTCCGCGAAGTCCAGGTCGCGTTTGGTAACCAGAGCAGTAGCGGTGGTGGTGGCGGCGAACGCGAGCAACAGGAGCTCGCAGGCTTGTTTGAGCTCGAGCTCGACAAGATGAAGAACCAGTATGAGACCGTGCAGCGGGCTCAACAACAACAGGCCGAGCAGCAAAAGAGTGAAGCGGAACGACGTCTTGAGGAGCTCGCGCGGCGCCAACAACAGGCACTCGAAGAACAACGCCGCCGCCAGCAACAAGGCGCAGCGAATGGTGGCGGCAGTCAGAGACAACAACAGGAGCTAATAGACGAAACGCGCAAGGCAGCGCGAGAGCTGGAACGCCTGTCGCGCGAACGTCGCGACACGCAAATGCAGGAGTTGAGCCGCCAGTTAAATCAAACGGCCGACGAGATGCAGAAAGCGCAGGCATCCTCGCGTGGAAATTCAGGCGAGTCGATCTCACAAAACGAGCGTGCACTCGAACGATTGCAACAGGCGCAACAACGTCTACAGCAAATGAGCGGCTCGACGGGCCAACGTGGCGGGCAATCAGGAGCATCGGGACGCCAGCAACAGATCTCCGATTTGCGCCAGCGTGCGGCACAGGCGGCTGCGCGCCAGCGCGAGATAGCGAAGGACGTGGAGAATCTCGCGCGTCGTGGTGGACAAAATGCGCAGGATGAGAATTCGAAGCGCGCGCGCGAACAAATAGCGGAAAGAAAAGATACGCTCGCTGACAGCGTCAACAGTTTACAGCAGGATCTCGAACAGACGGCGCGTGGGATGGCCGGCGGAAGTCAGGGTCAGCAGCGAGCGGCGCGGCAATTGAAAGACGCCGCAGACTCGCTCGGGCGCGATCGTGTTGCGGATCGCATTCGTGAAGGGAAGCAGGCGCTGAGTAACGGTCAGCAGGGGCAGCAGCAGGGACAACAGGGGCAGCAGCAGGGGCAGGCCGGTCGCAGCGATGAGCGCGCGATCGAACGCAGTTTGAATAATGTGTCCGAGCGACTTCAGGCAGCCGAGCAAAGCGCTCGCGGTGCAAACAGCTCGAGTGCAGAAGAGAATCTCGATCGCACACGACAACTCGCTGACAGTCTTGATTCGTTGCGACGACGCCTCGATGAAAGAGCTTCGGGGCGCAACGGTCAGCAGCAGGGGCAGGGGCAGCAGCAGGGTCAGCAAGGCAATCAACAACAGGGACAACAGCAGGGACAGCAACAGGGCCAACAAGGAAAAGAGGGCCAGCAAGGTCAGGGACAAGACGGTAAGCAGGGATCTCAAAGCGGCCAGCAGCAAGGCGGTGAACAAGCTGGCGGCTCACAAAACGGTGGCCAGTCGCAGACCGGCAGAGATCGTGGCGGCATCGATCGCAACGGACCAATCGGAGACGGTTGGGGCGACAACCGTCAACTTCCGGCTGAGATTCGCGAACGCCTTCGTGAAGCTCAGGACCTTCGACGCGAGTGGGGTACAACCGGTTTGGGAGCCGGAAGGCTTGACGAAGTAATCGAGGAGCTCAAACGACTCGCTGACGGCAAAATGGAAGGTGATGCCGCGACTGCTGCGTTGCTCAAGGCCGATGTGGTCGAGCCGTTGCGTCAACTCGAACTCGAGCTGAGTCGTCAGGTAAACCAGAGTGGACGCACGAACCTGCGGTTACGTGATGAAGGCGCGGCGCCTGAGAAATATCGACGCGCGGTGGAAGAGTACTACCGGCGATTATCTGGAGGACGCCAGAGGCAATAACGTTTGTTTCACATGATGGACAGGATTTGCAAGATGAACAGGATAAATCTTGTAAATCCTGCAAATCGTGTTAATCCTGTGAAACTAGATCTTGAGTTCCATGACGACACGACTCTTTAAGCGTCTGATCCTCCCCGTCCTGTTGCTCGCTGCCTTGCTGATCCCAACAGCCGGACAAAGCCCGTTCGACAACTTCCGCCAACGCCGCCGTCCCACCACCACAAATTCACAATCCGGCGCATCGTTTGGCGAGTACACTTTCGTCCGCACGATCTACGACTCACCGTCGCGTGGTTACGGACGGCGTGGTTACGGCTACGGTGGTGGCACCTGGACCACCGACTATCCTGAAGCCGACAACAACTTCATCGTAGGCTTGCGCGAATGGGCCGGCACGAACCTCAAGATCGCTCCGCGTCCCGAAGCGCTCGAGATTCTCGACGATCGCATTTTCGACTACCCAATCCTTTACGCCGTTGAGCCGGGTTTCATGGATCTATCAACCGAACAAGCTGCGCGCCTGCGCGAGTATCTTGCACGCGGCGGCTTTCTCTTTTTTGACGACTTCTGGGGCGAGTACGAATGGCAGAACGTTCGGGAACAATTTCAGAAGATAGTTCCCGAGTATGAGATCAAAGATCTGCCGTTGAGTCACCCGATCTTCCACTCCTATCTGGACGTCGAAGAAGTCGTCCAGGTTCCGAACGTCTACAACGCACAACGCGGTGTCACCTCAGAAAAAGGCGGCATCGTCCCGCATTACATGGGTATTGAAAACAAGAACGGCCGTCTGATCGCTTTTATCTCACGTAACTGCGACATGGGCGATGCGTGGGAGTGGATCAACGATCCTGTGTATCCGGTGAAGTACGGATTGCCTGCTTACAAGGTTGGAATCAACGTGGTGATCTACGCGATGAGTCACTGATTTGTCACCGATTGATTCATCTGGCTGCGAAGTGCTTTTGTCTGTGACAATAAAACGCTGTCCATGGGTCCGTTACCGCCCGACGTGAGCCATTGGACCATTGCAGTAACAAATAATTCCTTGAGATAGGCGAACGAAAAACCTTCCGTTCCTCTGACGACTTCCCTCGCTCCGCGTTCAGTAACACGCATTTCAAGTTGCAGATCCTCATTCCATTTCGCGATGTATGCGAGACGCTCCCGCTCGCGTGGCAGCTCAAAATAGTATTTGCGATCGAAACGGCTGGGACGGTCGAGGATTGATGGATCTAATCGTTCCGGATGGTTTGTGGTTGCAAGCACAACGACGCCGGTGTTCGCCTGAAAACCGTCGAGCTCGTTTAGGAAGAACGATCGGTTCTCGTTACTGATCATTGAGTCGAGATCCTCGAGGACGAGCACGCACGGGCTAAGCATACGAGCGCGTTTGAACACCTCCGACATCTTTTCCTGTTCGTTATCGTCGTCTGATTTGAAGCTGCGAATATAAAGGCAGGGCTTTGCTAGCTGGTTTATGAGTGCCTTGAGCGTGTGCGTCTTTCCATTTCCGGGCGGACCGATGAATAGCGCGCCTCGTTTCCACGGAATGCCGTATCGCTCGTAGACTTCGCGTGAGTTGAAGAATTGCTGAAAATCGTTTTGTACCTGGTGTTTTAGTGAATCCGGCAGGATGAGGTTTTCGAAAGTTGCGGTCTTGATTGAGTTGAAGAGTTGTTTATCTTTCTCAAAGTTGCCGTCGTGAAACACCAGGATTTCTCCACGCACTTCACAGCACCATTCACATACCGCTCGAAAGAAGTCTTCGGCTATTTTTTTCTCCTCGGCAACGATCCAGTGATGCCGGATCTTACAACGACCGTCGTACCAGGTTATTAGTACAACGTCTATCAAGTGGCCCTGCCAGAGCACGTTGAGCCATGAATTCTCAATCTCTTCGTAAAGCTTCTTGCCGATGCTTTCCCACCGGGTATTTACGTGATGAAAAATAGACTTCTGCTCCACCACCGAACAGAGACCCGCGCGTGCAAACACCTCGAGATCGAAGTACCAGTTGTAGCCCTGAATCACCGCTTTATGGGGATGCAGCTCCGCCAACTCCCGCCCGACGTGATATGCAATATAGTCGTTCGGTTTGTAGAGCGCTTCTTTAATGAAATCTTCGATAACCATAACAATTCCAAAATCGAATACCCTTTGCGTTTTTAGCCACGGATGACACGGATTGGATCCGGATTATCCGTGGCTAAAATGTCTCTCGCGATCAACCTTCTCGCGAATATCCCTGTCGTCGTAGACATCCATGAAGAGATACTTGCGCCACTCCGCTCGAGCTTCGGCGTAGTGACAAAGCACCACCCGTTCGAGCTTCACGCGCAGAGCAGTTTGCGAAGTAAGCAGCGGCATACGCGCTTCGGCCGGAGTGCGATCGCTCTTGCGGTTGTTGCAGGGAACACACGCAGTAACGATATTCACCGGCGAGTTATCTCCACCACGCGAACGCGGCAGGATGTGGTCCAGCGTCAGCTCACTAGCCGGCTTCTTCTCGCCGCAATACTGACAACGGAACTTGTCGCGCATGTAGATCCGCAGACGCTTCATTCCCGAGGCTTCGCGGCGACGGCGAACGTTGATGTAGGTGCGCCGGCGAATTACCGACGGCACCGGGAACGATTCACGCGCCGAGTGCAGTACTCGATCGCCGTCAAGTTCCTCAACATAAACCGTGTTCTTGAAAGTCATGATCACAGCACGCGCGACACTGACAGTGCCGAGCGGCTCGTAAGTTTGGTTTAGTAGTAATACTCGTCCATCGAGTGCCATACCCGGCACCTCCTTTCGTGTTTGTGGAGTTCAAGAGCGGCTATGTGAGGTGATCGACGCGCGGGGTGCGGGTCACCGCTCTTGAAGCTTTGGAGCGCGCGGTGAGACTCGAACTCACGTTACTGGATTTGCAATCCAGCGCCTGGCCACTTGGCGACGCGCGCTAAAATCAATCCCTTAAAAATCCGTGGCTAATAATTGCTTGGAGCGGAAGGAGAGATTCGAACTCTCGACACAAGTTTGGAAGACTCGCATGTTGCCAGCTACACCACTCCCGCTCATCGGAAATTTGGTCGGGGAGGACAGAGTCGAACTGTCACCACGAGTTCCCAGGACTCGGATGCTGACGTTACACCACACCCCGAATTTAGGTTTTAGTTTGAGGAAAGGTTGGAAACAGGTGCGGGGCAGCGATCAGGAGCAGGTCTAGTGATGAGGAGCAAATCAATCTCCTGCTCCTGATCGCTGCTCCTGCTCCTGATTCGCTAGCCTTTTACACAAACCACTTGCTTGATCTCAGCAACAACTTCAACCAAATCTTCCTGGTTCTTCATTACTGCCTCGATCGACTTGTAAGCGCCGGGAATTTCATCCAGTACGCCTATGTCCTTGCGACATTCAACACCCGCCGTCTGGCGTACCAGATCGTCTTTCGTGAAGGCTCGCTTTGCGGCGCCGCGTGAAAGCTTGCGTCCTGCTCCGTGCGAGCAGGAGTCGAAGCTCTCCGGCAAACCGCGTCCCTTGACGATGAACGACTTGGCTCCCATCGACCCTGGGATGATTCCGTAAGTTCCTGCCGCCGCGTTGATCGCGCCCTTGCGTGTGACGAAAACTTCTTCGCCGTAGTGCTGCTCGAGCGCAACGTAGTTGTGGTGACAGTTAACTTCCAGCTCAGGCTTGAATGGCTGGCGATGATTGAACATCTTGTTGAATACCTTCAACAAACGCGCCATCATGATTTCGCGATTCTTCATCGCGTATCCTTGCGCCCACTTCAGATCCTTCCAGTACGCTTTGAATTCCGGAGTACCCGAAATGAAGTAAGCCAGGTCAGGAGCCGGTAGTTCGTTCAAACGCCACAAGCTCTTCGCGGTCGAGATGTGACGTTCCGCCAGTTCCTTTCCGATGTTGCGCGAACCCGAGTGGAGCATCAGCCAAACGTAGCTTTCTGTATCCAGACAAACTTCGATGAAGTGGTTACCACCACCGAGTGTGCCCAACTGCTTCATCGCTTTCGCTTTGCGATCCTGAACACCTTCGTGAAGCTCCTTGAAGTCGCTCCAACCGTTCCAGTACGACGATTCGTCAACCGACTCCTTGTACGCACCGAACCCGGTGGGAATTGCTTCTTCAATCTTCGAACGTAGTTCCTTCAACTTACCGTCGAGGATCCCGCTCTTGAACGGTGTCTTCACCGCCATCATTCCGCAACCGATATCCACGCCGACTGTTGCCGGGATTACTGCTTCCTTCGTGGCAACAACCGAACCTACCATGCTTCCCTTTCCGAGATGCGCGTCAGGCATCAGCGCGACGTGCTTGAACAGGCATGGCAAACGCGAAACATTGCGCAACATCGATTGCTCTTCAATGCTGAACTCGTGGTTTGCCCAGGACAGGATTTCGCTCTGAGCACCTCCGAGTTGCAGCTTCTGATAAGGCATGGGTCACCTCCTTTCTGTAAGATAGTTTATTTCTGAAATTGGTGCGCCAGGTGAGATTCGAACTCACAATCCCCTGCTTAAGAGGCAGGTGCCTTGAGCCAATTTAGCTACTGACGCATTGGCGGAACTGAACGGACTCGAACCGTCATCGGCCTGGTTGACAACCAGGTGCCTCACCTCTCGGCCACAGCTCCGCATCATCATTTGTGCCTTTGTGCTTCTTTGAGGCTATGATAAAAAACAGATGAAGGCAGAGAGAAACAAGCCGCGAACACACTTCGAGGCACACTTCTCCTGAGGATGGCGAACTCGCGGACTCTCGCAAAGCACCGAGTTGGTCATCCGGTCGAAGGCTCCCTGCCTTCATCCCGCAAAAGGGTATTTCGATTGTCAAAAAACTAAAGGAGCGGGTCCAAAGCCTCCCAGGGAAGCTGCCCGCTCCTTACAAGTCTCGCGATTTTTCTTTGAGATTTGGGAGCGGGAGTCCGCTCCCGCTGACTATTTGTGCGTAAACCGATCGCCGATGATATTGGTGGGTAACAAGCTGAGCCCGAAACCACACGCGGCGGCACGCATACGCGTTCCTGGTTGCCGTTTGACTGTGTTTTCGATGTTGGTCCAGCCCGTCATTTTGGTTTACCTCGTTCTTGAAAACGAACGCACTTGTATAAAGTAGTAATCGACGTCTGTCAAGAAAAATTTTTTCGGGTAACACAAAATGCACAACCAGGGAGTTGATCCATTTGTGCTTATTTGCCTTTTTGTGGCTCTGATTTCGCGTAGTAACCGGGACGGTGGCGAATTTCCAATTTTTCTTTTTTCAGCTCTGGATTGGTGACCTCGATCGAGATCTTTCGATAGGCTCCGTCGCGTTTCTTATTCGTCGATGAATATGCGAGCAGGTACTGCGTGCGTAGCTCCTTTTCGATTTCCGCAAAGGCCGCGTTGAGGTCGAACTTCTTGTCCGGAAAAAACGCGCGACCTCCAGTGCCTTGTGCAACATCACGCAGCACACCACGATCGAGCCCGTCCTTCGCACTGCCAATCCCGATCGCATAAACCACAGTCTCAGCGGCGAGCGCCTGATCGATCGCTTGCTTCTTGTTTAACCGCCCGGTCGTGTTCAGACCATCAGTCAACAGAATGATCGCTCTGCGTCTAAGACCCGGCGCATTTGCCAGAACGTTGGACGACGTCAACGCCACGGCATCCCAAATCGCCGTAGTGCCCTCTTCCGGTGGCGCCGGTAAACCTGGGCCAGTAGGAATTCCAGTTAACGGCCGGCCCGCACCGAGATACGAGGGCACTGCCACGTCGACTCGCTCCAACACCTGGTACACGCTCAAGATGTCGCGCGTCATTGGTTGTTCGAGATAGGCCAGGCCGGTAAACGGAATGATTGCTACCTGGTCTTTGTGTGAGTCAATCACCTTCTCGATGAACGTTCGCGCCGCTGACTTCTCGGCAGGCAGTGTAGTGTCCTGCGAGAAACTCACGTCGATCAAAAAGGCAATGGCCAGCGGCCGGTCTGTTTCGCGTTGAAAAGTGAAGAGCTGTTGCGGTACGCCATCTTCGAGTACGCGAAGATCTTCCGCTTTAAGAGTGGTGACAAAGCGACGTTCCTTATCCATCGCGGTGAACGGCAAATTAGTAACGTCCGTTTCCGTGCGAATGACGTCGTCCTGATAGACGAGCAGCAAAAAGGCCATGCAGAAAATCAGTTTCATCCGGTGACAGGATTTTAGGCCACAGATAGTCCCGGATCAAATCTTGACTTTCTTCGAGCAATGAAATAGAAGCACACAATCATGAACCGAGATAAGCTGGAAAACGAACTCAAACGAGCAGGCGTTAGTCTGAATGGCTGGCTTCCGGTGCTGCAGTGTGATACATGCCAAACCAGGTGGGAACCGTTTGCAGTTGCTGTTGATGGTCCCTCCGCGCCGACTGCAAGGTTTGACTACTGGATGTGTCCAAAGAAGTGCAATGAGAACGCCGAGGTCGGCATGGACATCAAGACCGCCATTCCGAGGTTCGTCATGATCAATGATATTCCGGGAATGATTTTTGCGGATGATGATCTGCCGGAGTTTGAACGTTACGTGCGTTCGATGGATGCTACTGAAGTATTCAACCGGTAGAGTTTTACTCGGGCAGACCCATCCGCCGCACTAACTCACGAAACCTCGGATCCGATCGCAAGCCGTCAAACTCCGCCGAAACGCTGAGTAGCGTCATGCGAAATTCACGTTCCTCATAACCTTTTTCCAACGCCTTTATCGCTTCGTCGTTGTTTCCTAAGCGTGCGTAGAAAGAGGCGATTGCGAAAGGCGGAAACACCGTTCGCTGCGAGTCGTGCATTAGCAGGTCAATAGACATCTGCAGGTAAGCTTTCCAACCCGATCTGGCGTAAACATCCTTCAGCTTCTGAACCGTCTCTGGTGGCAGGATGCTTACGGCCTGTGACTTTGTGTATTCCGCAACTGCTTCGTCGTACATGCCTTTGAACTCGTATGCGCGTCCAAGAAAATAATGCGCAGTTGGAAAATTGGGATCGAGATCGAGGGTCTTCTTATACTGCGCAATCGCTTCGTCGTACTTGCGACCGTCAACCAAAATATCGCCGTAGATTCGATTCATGATCACCGACATCGGATCGAGGTCGAGCGCGCGCTTAATCTCTGTGATCGCATCGTCATTTCGTTTCAGTGCGGAAAGATGCTCTGCAAACCACTGGTGTGCGGTCGCGTAATTCGGATTTAGCTCGATAGCGCGACGATATTCCCGCTCTGCAGTTGCGAAATCATAGTCGTAATAATCCGAAATCTGACCCAACGATGCGTGTGCTTCGGCAAGTTTATCGTCGAGAGCCAATGCTTTCAGTGCAGCCTCTTTGGCTTTCGGCATGTACTCACGGGCCGGTTCTCTCGTGTAGACAGGGATCAGGGTGTAGGCATCGGCGAGACCTGAGTAGGCGAGCGCATAGTTCGAATCTTTCTCGATCGCCTGTTCGAAAAACGGGACTGCTTTTTGTATATCGGCGGGAGTTCGCTTGTTCCAGTAGAAACGTCCCTTCAGATAAAGCTGATACGCTTCGGCATTGGCGGTGTACTGCTTCTCCATGCGCGACTGTTCGACGCCTGAGAGCGTAGGACGCAAGTTGTTTGTGATCTCACGAGCGATTTCGCGCTGCACGGAAAGCATGTCGGCGAGCTTTGTCTCGTATTGCTCGCCCCAGAGTTGTTTGTTGTCACGAATATCGATCAACTCTGCGCTGACCAGCATCGTTTCGCCGTGTTGCATCAACCTGCCGGTCAGCACCGCGCGCACACCCAACTCCTTTCCGACCGCGATCGGGTCGGTTTGTTTGCCTTTGTAACGAAACACAGAACTGCGCGCGATTACTTTCAAGTTCGGGAGTTGGGTGAGGTTGTTGATGATGCTATCTGTTAGACCATCAGAGATCCATTCCGTCCCCGGATCCTTATTCTGGTTTTCAAACGGAATCACCGCGATTGAGTCAACAGCGATCTCGGTGTCACGGGCATGGAAATAAGATCGAATGCCAAACACAGCAGCGGCAGCCGCGATCAACATCAGAACGGCGCCAACGATCGTAGCGGTCTTGTGACGCTTTAATTCCTTGACGATGAACTCGGCACTCGAAGCTCGTGTCGATTCCGGTTGCGACTGAACGCGAGTGGTTTCCGCGTGCCAAAGCGTCCGGGCTTCGCTGCCCGCAGAAGATACAGGAGGCCTGGTCGTATCGAACGGGCTGTCTTGCATCTCACTCCGAACTTCCTTCAATTCAATGGCGACATCTTTGATGTTCTGGTAACGATCGTTCGGATCTTTCACTAAACAACGTCGCACAATTCTTTGCAGATCAGACGGTGCGTTTGGAATGAAAGCGGCTAATGGCGGAGCGGGCTCACGGATGATTTTGTTCAGTACTTCGATCTGGTCCTTACCGGCAAACGCCTTCTGTTTAGTAATTGCTTCAAACAGAATGCAACCTAAAGAGAAAATGTCAGAACGGTGATCGATCTCTTTTGTTTTGCCTTGCGCTTGTTCGGGCGACATGTAACCGAGCGTTCCGAGTATCAACCCCGGAGTTGAGTGCAAGATAGTGGGGTCTTCGGCGCTCGTGACACTGCCCGTGGTAGGTTCGATGAGCTTCGCGAGGCCGAAGTCGAGGATCTTGGCGTGACCATCGGATGTGATCATGATGTTGTCAGGCTTGAGATCTCGATGGACGATGCCGGCGTCGTGAGCCTTCGCAAGTCCTTCTGCGACGTGCTGCAAAGCACGCAGTAGTTTTGAGAGCTCCTCGTCGTCTTTGTGAATCTTTTCGCGGAGCGTCGTGCCGTCGACGTACTCCATGGCGATGAAGTTGAGATCGGATGCGACCCCGACTTCATAGATGTGCGCGATGTTTGGATGATTGAGTGAAGCGGCCGCGGTCGCTTCCTGTTTGAAGCGTCGCATTCGATCCTCATTCGAAGCGACGTCGACAGGCAGAACCTTTAAAGCAACTTTACGATTGAGACTGGTGTCCTGTGCGAGATAGACCTCACCCATACCACCCGCGCCGAGAAGGGAGCGAAGTTGGTAACGCCCGAGTTGTGTTTCGGGGGCTAAGGTCATGTGGGGGGTCATGAGTCAGGAGCAGGAGGCACAAAGCAGGAGCAGCCTGCTCCTGAAGTCTGCTCCTGCCCCATGTTTTATACCAAGTGGTTAAAACTGTGAATTACGACGCGCTCTTTGCAGCGGTGTCGGATTGTTCTGTTTTGTTGGGTTGCGGCGTAATTCGCAGGTACGGCTTTGGTGCTCTCCAGCCGGCCGGGAATTTTTCCTTAGCCGCTTCGTCAGACACTGAATTTACGATGATTACATCGTCTCCATCTTTCCAGTTAACCGGCGTCGCGACGCTGTATTTCGCCGTCAGTTGCAATGAATCGATCACGCGCAGGATCTCGTCGAAATTGCGTCCGGTGCTCGCCGGATACGTGATCATCAACTTAACCTTCTTGTCTGGGCCGATAACAAAAACCGAACGAACCGTGAATACGTCGCTGATCTCCGGGTGGATCATGTCGTACATTTCCGCAATCTTATGATCGGGATCTGCAATCACCGGGAAGTTGAGCGCGGTGCCCTGAGTTTCTTTGATGTCCTCAGCCCAGCGTTTATGTGAATCCGTGGGATCGACGCTGAGTCCAATCACTTTCACGCCGCGCTTTTCGAAGTCAGGCTTTGAACGGGCTACGTATCCCAGTTCGGTCGTGCATACCGGGGTGAAATCTTTCGGGTGGGAGAACAATACTGCCCAACTATCTCCAAGCCACTCGTGGAAGTTAATCGGGCCTTCGGTCGTTTCTGCTGTGAAATCGGGTGCTGTATCGCCAAGTCTTAGAGCCATTTGAATCTCCTTAATGTTTCGGAAAAACCGATTCCCGATCATCAGACCGGGAGTAGGGATGCAGTTCAATTGTCTTAGGTGGCCACTTTTAAACTAATGCCCGCGCCAAGTCAAACCGGCCCGGGCGCCATGTTATGCTGCTACCAATATGTCCAAACAGGACCTGTACGACCAATATGAAACTTGCACTTAACGGCGCTACGACGATGAGAGCTGACCTGGCTACCGACCTGCAGGCAGCCAAGGCAGCAGGCTTTGATTACGTGGAAATCTGGGCCGCAAAACTTCGAGATTTCCTCGAAGAGCGATCAACTACAGAATTGAAGGATCTCTTCGCCGAGTCGGGACTCCAACCCTTAAGCATCAACTCCATCGAGCACATCAGCTTTCGCGACGCGCGCGCGTACGAGTCGATTAAAAACGAGTGCGAGGAACTGAGCAGCATCGCGGCCGCGGTCGGCTGTCCGTGCATTGTTGTCGTTCCCGGGCCATTGCCGAAGGGCGGCGCATCTCGCGAGAGTGTGATCTCGGAGTCAGTCAGAGTCTTGACCGAACTATGCGAGATCTCAGCGGCGCACGGCGTTTCGCTGGCGTTTGAATTCCTGGGACAACCAGACTGCAGCGTTCCCACACTGGATCTTGCCGCTGAAATCGCGCGCGAAGTTAACCGTAAAGACCTTGGCCTGGTAATCGACAGTTTTCACTTCTACGCCGGCAATTCGTCGCTGGAGATGATCGAAGCTCTCGATCCCGACCTCATTCAAATCTTTCACATCAACGACGCTGAAGATCGACCGCGCGATCAACTCGAGGATCGGCACAGGCTTCTGCCGGGTCTCGGGATTCTTCCGTTACGGCAGATGATTTCTATGTTTCGGAAGATCGGTTACGACAAAGTTGCCAGTGTTGAGATTTTCCGTCCGGAGTACTGGGAGCGAGACCCGTTTGCACTTGCGCGCGATGCTCATGCTGCGACTACACGAGTACTCGCGGAGGCAGAATGAACAGGATCAAAGTCGGAATCATCGGCGCGGGATATATCGGCAGCGTCCACGCCGGCGTTCTCTCAGGCGATGAACGCGTCCAGGTCACGGCCATACACGACGTAATTCCAAAAGCTGCTGAAAAACTCGCCGGCGCACACAACGCCATCGCCGTCGCGTCGCCGCTCGAAGTACTGGAGAGAGTAGACGCAGTTTATGTGACGACTCCGAATACTCAGCACGTATCGCTGGCAATTGCCGCGATTGAAGCCGGCAAACACGTCTTCTGTGAAAAGCCACTCGCGACGAGCATTGAAGCTGCGCGAAAAGTCTTTGAAAAAGCTTCCAACACAAACAAGGTTTTCCAGGTTGGTCACAATCGCCGCTTCGCACCTGTTTATGCAAACCTGAAACGGCTGCTCTCCGAAACTCACGTCCCGCACTCCGCACACGTAAAGATGAACCGCGGAGAGTTACTGAAACCGGAATGGACCGGCGACCCGGAAGTCACGGGGGGCTTTCTTTATGAGACGCCGATCCACATGTTTGACATGATGCGTTTCTTGTTCGGTGAGGTTGAGAGCCTGTATGCGATGGGATCGAAGCATGAATACAAAGAGATCGACGACTTCTCTGTGTTGTTAAAGTTCGCGAGTGGAATGCATGCGACCCTGGCAACGGCGGCCGATGCGAGTTGGTTGTTCCCGTTTGAGCGTGTGGAAGTCTTTTGCCATCATGCAACGCTCGTGACGCGCGAGATGGAGAGTCTTACCTCCAGCAGCAACCTCGAGGGCCATCTAATTGAACAGACCATGCAGCAGTTGCCACGCGAAGAGAAATGGGGTTACCTGCAGGAGGATCGCGCTTTTATAGATGCGATCGTCAATGGATCGGAGGCTCTGGTAACAGCTTTAGACGGACTGATGTCCGTTGAACTCGTGAACGCAGTTTACGAATCCGTGCGCTCGCAGTCTCCTGTGTCAGTTTCACAGGATTAACAGGATTACATGATGATCTTGTAAATCTTGAAAATCCTGTCAATCCTGTCTAAAACTCGCTTAATCTGTAATAGAATCGGCTCATCATGCAGCGTTGCTTCTGGGCGAGGACGCCCTTATCAATCGCCTACCACGACGAAGAGTGGGGAGTGCCTGTTCACGACGACAATCGCCTCTTTGAGTTTCTGATCCTCGAAGGAGCTCAGGCAGGTCTTAGCTGGGAAACTATCCTCAGAAAACGCGACAACTATCGCGCCGCCTTCGACCGCTTCAATCCGAAGAAAGTCGCGAAATACGATGAGCGCAAGGTCGCGGCGCTATTAAAAAACGATGGCATCATTCGCAACCGACTCAAGATCAACTCCGCCATCGGAAACGCTGTCGCTTTTCTCGCAGTGCAACGCGAATTTGGCAGCTTTGACGAGTACGTTTGGCGGTTCGTAAACGGCAAGCCGCTGAAACGTCAGCTCGACGCACCACTCGCTGCTCGCACCGAAATCTCCGACGCGCTCAGCAAAGATCTGCTGAAGCGTGGTTTCAAATTTGTCGGCTCTACCATATGTTATTCCTTCATGCAGGCAGTCGGTATGGTCAACGATCACGAGGCGACTTGCTTTCGTTATCGCCAAGTAGCTTTGCCTTAAAGCCGGGAAGTAACTAACTTTTTCTTTGCACCCGGCGCCTTTGCGTGAGAGATTAGGCGTCAACTTTTTGTCCCCGGAGGTTCGACTTGCAACAGACCATTTCGAAGTTGTTGTTAATCGCCGTTCTTATTGTTTTCTCCACCGCCCAACGCGCGGTCGCCCAAAATCCTTCAGCGGCATTGGCCAACTTGCCGGAAGCCGACGCTCTGATCTACGTCAGCCCGCAACGAATTCTCAATGAAGCGGCACCGCGTGTAATGTCGCCGGCAGAGGTGACGAAGATGCGCTCTGCCTTCGCCGAGATAAAATCGGCCGCCGGCATCGATCCAGCCACGATCGAATATCTCGTGATCGCAATCCGCTTTAACAAGCCCGCGACTAATCTGAGCTTCAACGCTCCCGACGTGATGATTGTGGCCGGCGGCGATTTCAGCTCCGACTCGCTGTTGTCGCTCAGCCAGGTTTACCTGCAAGACAAGGTGCGTGTTGAGAAGCACGGATCGAAATCAATGACGGTGATGAAGATCGATCCGTTGGTCGCCGAAGCAGAGAAGAATCCGCTCCTCAAACCGTTTGTCGAGGTTGGCGCGGTACCGCTGAGTGGAAACTCAATCGCAATCGGCACGCTTCCTTATCTCAGGTCAGCAATCGATGCTGCTGACGGAACCGGAAGGATTAGCGCGGCGACACTCGAGTCGTTGTTCAGAGATCCCAACGTGCTGATGGCTGCTTCAGGCGCGCCACTGGCTTCGTTTGCGAAGAGCTTTGGCCTGATGGGTCTGGAGAATACTTCGCGCGAGTCGCGCTGCGACACGCGTTTTGGCAACTTCTACGCTGCCGTTACAATGACCGGCACGAATTTCGTTCTGCGGGGCGCGATGAACGCCGACAATCCCGACACGGCAAAGATTATTAATAGCCTGCTTTCGGGACTGATGAAGCAAGGTATCGACGCGGTGCCTGACAAGAATGCACAAGCAATTCTGCAGGGCTTAAGAATGTCGGCGCGAGATAACGAGGTCGTGTGGGAAGCTGACATTCCGGAGAAAGTCGTGACCGATTATCTGAAGCCGTCACCCACAAAAGTGGTGATAGCGGCCCCGGCGGTGACTAAACCAGCGCCCAAGCGTCCCGTGAGAAGAAAGCGGACGAAGCCATAATCTGAAGGAGAGAATCGAATCGATGCGCAAATCAATTTTGCCATTATTGGCGTTTTCACTGCTGCTCGCAGTCGCAATATTTTCTGTGACGTCGTTCGACATTGCCGTCACGTCGTCTGCACAAAACGCGAATAGTTCAACTACCACCAACAAGAATCAGAACGACAGCCGCTCAATTACTTCCGGAGCCGGCGGCCAACAGCAGGATTTTTCGAAGAACACATGGGAACTGCCCGACGATGCAGACAAGACAAAGAATCCAACCCCAGCGACTGCTGAGTCGATCGAGAGAGGAAAAGCGCTCTACCTCGACAAGGACAAAGGTAACTGCATCTTTTGTCACGGCGAAACTGGCGCCGGCAACGAAGCGAACTTCCCGAAACTCCGCCGTAAGCCCGCCGATCTCACAAACAAAGAACGCATGACGTCTATGACTGATGGCGAGGTCTTCTGGAAGATCACGAAGGGCATCCGGGGCATCATGCCTGCTGGTGAGAAAAAGATGCCCGAAGCGACGGAGCGTTGGGATGTGGTGAACTACGTGCGCACTCTCGCGAAATAAAAACATTAAAGATCCATCCACAGATTAAACAGATTCTGCGTAATCTGTGGATGGCTTTAGAAGTATCGCTCCTCGAACTCCCGAATCTCATTCAGCGAAGATTCCGCGAGTACTCTGAAAACCTTGACCTCGCAGCCTGCGGGAATCCGCGGCGCCATCAGCGAGTCAGTAATCACAAACGCCGCGGAACGCAATCCCTTGTCCCAGTTGCGTTCCCGCGCGTCGCGGAAACTCAACGCATCGGCGTCGAGACCTGCCGCCACCAGCATCGTCCTGGCCCATTTCAAGAATTCCGGCCAGCGCGAAACAATTGCCACCAACGCATCGTGTGATGGTCTCGTCTGACCACGCATTCGCTCCACTACCGAGGCCGAGTGAAGCACGAGCACATCGGTCTTCGGCTGCATGCGATCTGCGAATGAGTCCATGTGACCATACAGGACGAGTGGCGCCGCGCCAGTCAAAACGCCGTCTAATTCCTCCGGCCCTGCTCCCTTTACTTTAACGTTCGTCGCCTTTGAGATCTCGGCCACGAGGATCTCGCGAAGTTCCGGATCCGGTTCGAGTAAAAGAAAATGATCCGGCCGTTGCATCGAGAAAGACCGCTGCACTCCGGCCTGTATCTCAGCAAGCGAATAACCCTCTTCACGCAGGTTTCTGAAGAAACGGGCGATGACCTGATCGAGCGCGAGTCCATCATCGAGCGCCTCGTCGTTCCGCGCCCGCACGTAAACACCACTGCCTTTGCGAAACTCAACCCAGCGCCGGCGCGCGAGTTCGCGATACGCTGAGCTGACAGTATTGGCGTGGATGTCGTAACGGCGCGCCAGATCACGCGTGCTCGGCAGACGCTCGGCAACCTTCAAATCGTTGCTGACGATTCCGAGAACGATTTGTGTGACTAGCTGCTCGCGAATGGGTACTTCACTGTTCTTTGAGATCCATAATCGCATGTCGAGTTATCTGCGTAAATCTGTGGACGAGTTTGACAGGATTTCAAAATTCGCCTGATTATAAAGCGAATCGATGAATACTGACGCCGCAATTGCTGTTTTAACCGCGATGATTACGCCCGCAGTCCTGATTTCCGCCTGCGGCAGCATGATTTTGTCGACTTCGTCGCGTCTCGGACGCGTGGTAGACCGCGTGCGCGTGCTTTCGGATCGTCTTGAAGACATGGCTGCGCGACACGAAAGAGGCCCGGCACTCGTAGAACGACAGGCTTCGATCTTTCAACAACTGGACAAGCTGACTAGCCGTGCCCGCATCCTCCAGCGATGCATGGTCACCTTTTACGTGAGCCTGGGAATGTTTGTAGCCACCAGCGTCGCGATTGGTATCGTGCCCTTCACTGGCAATCAACGCTATAACATGATACCAGTAGGGCTTGGCCTGGCGGGCGCCTGCTTTCTTTTCTACGGCAGCGTGCTGCTGATTCTCGAGGCTCGGCTGGCGCTCAGCACGATCCACGGCGAAATGGATTTCATCTGGCGCCAGTCGAAGAGAGCAACCCCCGCGGAGATCGTGGACCAACACAAACCGCACTTCGTTCATTTCAGACGTCATGAGTAACGCAATTGAAGCATCATATCTGGCGTTGTTTCGCGCGGGGGTGCTCGACCAGCGCGTCGAAGCACTCGAACGGCTGCTGGAGCGTTGCACCGTCTGTCCGAAGGACTGTCTCAACAATCGTCTCAACAACGAGATCGCGGCATGCTATTCGGGCCGGTTACCGATTGTGTCGTCGTACACACCGCACTTCGGCGAGGAACCGCCACTCGTCGGAACAAAAGGCGCGGGGAACATTTTCTTCGGCAACTGCAATCTGCGTTGTGTTTACTGTCAGAACTATCAGATCTCACAAACGCACAAGCAACAGCTCAAAAACGAAGTCACGCACGAACGTTTGGCCGAGATGATGCTTGAGCTGCAGGCGCGCGGCTGTCACAACATCAACTTCGTTTCGCCGACACACTTTGCGCCGCAGATGGCGCGCTCGATCATGCTCGCAGCGCAAAATGGCCTGCGTGTGCCCGTGGTCTACAATACGAATGCGTACGACTCAGTCGAGGTGCTGCAACTGTTGGATCGAATCGTCGATGTTTACTTGCCCGATCTGAAGTACGCGGATGACGAGTCGGGTTACCTTTACTCAAAAGTGAGCGGCTACAAAGAGTTCTCGCGTGCCGCGCTGCGAGAGATGTACCGGCAGACTGGCGACGAGCTGGTGTTTGATGATGTTGGTTTGTTGAAACGCGGTCTGGTCGTGCGTCTGCTCGTATTGCCGAACGATATCGGCAGCGTGAGTGAATCGATCGAATGGATCAGAGACGAGCTCAGTCCGCGTGTCGCGATTTCCCTGATGGCTCAGTACTACCCAACACACCAGGCGGAAACAAACAAACGCTACGTGCTGCTTTCGCGACGGATCAGAGAATCAGAGTGGATGAAGGCAACCGCCGCGCTCGAAGAATTAGGGGTGACGGAAGGGTGGGTGCAGGAGTTCGACGGCGCTTCGTATTACTACCGCCCCGACTTCAGCGACGCGGAAACGCCGTTTCGCGATATCCGCGATTTTGATCAGCGCTGATCCGCGGCTTCATACCTGACCGCCGGACTACCTGCCGGATAAAAAACACCTAACAGTCTTAACTCACCCGCACCAGTGTTCTCCACACAATGAACCTGCCGCTTCGGTAGATAAATGCAGGAGCCAGGACCGATTGGAGTGTTCGTATCCCCCGCCCACATTCGGCCCTCACCGCGAAGTATAAACAGAACCTCTTCATACTCGTGAAAATGATCCGGCGCGCGACCAGGAGGAATTGATCCAACAAACTGCGTCACCTGCTCGCTTCCGATCTCATCGTCGACCAAAACACGATACCAGCGATCGGCGGTCGGCAAAGCTCTTCGGTCTGAAAGTTTCACGATTGGCGACGGCTGCACCGAAGCAGGCGCAACAGACTCATTAGTAATCTCAAACGTCTCTTCCGGACACTGCGAACTGACGACGCGCACAAAGTCTGGTCCGGGATTTTTCACGCTCAGCGTCTGTCCCGGTCGAAGATAAACGCCACTCTCCGGCGAAACGTCGTACCCAACTCCATCGATGCAAACTGTGCAATCACCTTCCAGCACGTAAATAACTTCATCGGATTCACGATTGCGCAAACCGGGCGACGTCCCTGGTCCAAACTCGAGGATGCGCATCGAGATCGCTTGCGCACCGCCGGCTCTGCCTATCTGATTCCAAATCTTCAGCGAACCGAAGACATGCGGATCGCCCTCATGCATCGTCGAGACTCGGCAACCACCTTCCAGCTCTACGGCCATCGACGAAGCTCCTAAGGTTTATTTGATTTCAGATGATGCGTGGTGTGTTCGGTGACGGAGGCGGCTTGAAGTCTCGGTGCAGTAGGAAGTTCGTTCGTCAGTTGACCTGGAGCCGGAGATTCGTAAGGAATCCTATTCGCGCCCGCGTCGAGCACTTTTTGCGAGAGCGCATCGTAAGCCTCACCGGGCAATTGTTTGCGCGGAACAGTAAAGAGCAAACCGTTAACGATTATTCCAACGCCGACGAGGAAAGTGACGAGCGCCGGAGCTATAAACGGAATGAAGTCTCCCCTATCCATCGCCATGATAAGGAGAATAAACGTGGCGCCGAGTCCGATGGCTGCCATGATGATGCCCGCGCGAATCCTGCGCAGACGCTTCTCTTCAGGCGATTCGAGAAACTTCTCAAAGTGCGGCAACACGTCTTCCGCAACTTTTTTTAACTCTTTCGCCGAGCTCATCTGCCGGATCTTGTCGGCCACCGCCATGCCGATGTTTTCACGCGCCGAAATAGCCGACTGCGTGACTGAGTCGGGACTTTCGAGCGAATTTCGGACAACCCGCAGGTCAGTGCCGCAGGCGCGACAGAACTGGCTTAGTTGTCGTTCTTCCGAACCGCAGGATGGGCAATACATGTCGGGGGATTATACGGCAAGAGATGGCGGAAGTTCCTGGTGAAACCTCGTCGCCGGATTTTTCACTTACCTAGTTGAATTCGGGGCCGAAGGTCCTATAGGACCTATCTCGGCTGGTCATGTTAAGATCGCCAGGCTCTCTCGGAAGGTAATGCCATGAAAAAATTATTTGTCCTGTTTCTGGCCCTCGGGCTGTTTTGTCTCTCGGCGTGGGCGGTAACCGCTCAGGAACAAGCGCAGGCACCGGCTCAGCAACCGTCAGCCGATGAACTCGAGAAGCAAAAGACGGAGCGCGAAACGAATGCCTATCGCCTGTTGGATCAGGTAATTGACGAGGCTCAGTCGCTGCGACTCGTTGAGAACCGCGTCCGGATCCAAATCAACGCCGCCGACATGCTCTGGGATAAAAATCAGGGACGTGCCCGTGGTCTCTTTTCAATGGCCGGGGAAGGCGTGGCGGAATTGTGGCGTAGCCAGGCAAACGCGAATAATAATCGACGCCAGATAATGCCGGATGGGAATAGCTTTACGTTTCAAGGTCCTCAGGGACCGCCGAACTTTCGCAATGTCCAATTGCGAACGGAACTGGTGTTAAGTGCGGCTCGTCATGATGCTGCATTAGCCTATCAATTGCTCGCCGCAACAAAACCACCCGCAAACGTTCAGCAACCCACCGCTGACGGGCGTGGACCAAGAATTCAACAACTGTCCGATGACAACCTTGAACAGACCTTACTCGGACGTGTCGCTGCGCTCGATCCAAAACTCGCCGCGCAGAACGCCGAACAGATGCTTGCGAAGGGTCAGTTTCCAAGCACGATGTCCGAAGTGATTAACCAACTCTACAAACAGGACCCGGATGCGGCTGATAAACTCGCCGACAAGACCGTCAAACAAATTCAAGCCGCAAATATCCTGACCAAAACAGATGTCGCCGGACTCGTGCAAACCATGCTTCGACCCGGACCACGTCCGGCTGTGGCCCCTTCAGGCTCGTCGAGCGGCACCGCACCGAGCACCGCAGCGAGCACCGGCCCGCAACCCGTTCTCGGACAAGCAGCCTACGTCGATCTCCTTTCGACCGTTGTAGACGCTGCATTGAAGGCTACTCCGGCGGCTCAAAACGCTCAGCGTGGTCAACAGGCCGCCAGACGTGGAGTCACATTTGGAACCAGTTCGCAAACCCCACAACCGCCCACTGAAGAACAGATCGAGCAAACAGTAGCGCGTCGCCTGCTGAATGGTTTGCAGCAGACGCTTCCGATGATCGATCAGTATCTGCCTTCAAAGGCACCCATGGTCCGGCAGAAACTGACGGAGATGGGCATGTCGAACAATTCCATGGCGAATCTTGCCCAGACGTTCAGCGCGCTGCAAGGTAATCCAACCGCGGACGCTCTTCTCCAGGCGGCCCAGGTTGCACCGCAGCAAATGCAATCGCGTCTCTACCAACAGGCGGCATACAAAGCGATTGACGAAGGCGACACCGAGCGAGCGCGCCAGATTGCCAACGACCACCTGCAAAACAATGCGCGCGACGTCGTGATGCAGCGCATCGATTTTAAGGAGATGACCAAGAAAGCCGAGGGCGCACGAATCGAGGAGATCCGGCAAACTGTTTCGCGACTGCAAACGGACAATGAAAAGCTCGACATGTTGATACAGGTGGCCGGCGACGTGCAGAAAACTAATCAGAAGCTGGCGCTCCAAGTACTGGAAGACGCCAGGCAGATTGTTAACCGCCGGGCGACCAGTTACGAGCAGTTTGAGCAACAGCTAAAAGTAGCGCACGCATTTTCGTCAATCGATCTATCAAGAAGTTTTGAGGTGTTGGATCCGGCGATCAGTCAATTGAATGAATTGCTCTCAGCCGCCGCAGTGTTGAGTGGATTCGAGATCAACATGTTTCGCGATGGCGAAATGTCGATTCAAAACGGAAACGGTTTGACGTCGACCATCAATCGATTCGGCCAGGAACTGGCGGTGCTCGCGAAAAGCGACTTCGAACGTTCGGAAACACTGGCGGGAAGATTTCAGTTTGCTGAACCGAGGATCATGACGAGATTGTCAATCGTACAGGGATTGCTCGGACTGAAACCCGCGGGCGGACCACGGGTCTTGTTCGGAAATGCAGGCAGTAGTGACACTATCGTGATTAGACAGGATTAGTATCGGCTTCTCTGTGAGACTATTTCGAGTCTGAACGAACAAGGGGAATTCATTGCAGCACTTGGACGAGAAGCCGGACATTCCAACAACACCGTACGACCCAAACGATCCGGCGCAAACGCCGGGTTCAATTCCATTGCCTCCGGACTCTAATCCGCAACCGCAGGCTCCGGTTCGCGAGCCTGATCAGCCTCCGCCAATCACGGAACCCTCTACGCCTGAACCCACCAGACTGTAAAAGAGGATTCTTCGATTGCCGGTACTGTTGCGTTCTTTCTTTACGATTGCAGCCACAAGATGGATCTTTCGATTCTTTAGAAGGCTCGGACTGCTCGGTCTCTTCCTGATGAGTGCGCTTGACTCGTCGTTTCTCGTACTCCCTTTCGGAAACGATCTGCTGCTGATTGCACTTGTGAGCTCTAATAGAAATAGCTGGATTTGGATCGGCTACGTGATTGTTTCGGCACTCGGATCTGTTGTCGGCGTTTTGATTGTCGACCTGATCATGCGGAAGGCCGGTGAGAAAGGATTGGAGCGTTTCGTTAGCGCAAATCGGGTCGAGAAATTGAAACAAAAACTCGAAAACAAAGCGGGCATCACCGTCTTCATTGCGACGCTGATTCCGCCGCCATTTCCATTCACGCCAGTGGTGATGACTGCGTCGGCTTTACAGTCGCCGCGCGGCGAAATGTTGATTGCTGTCTTCCTCGGACGTCTCGTGCGTTTCGGCATCGAAGCAGTGCTCGCGCTGTATTTTGGGCGTCAGATGATAGCGTTTCTGAACTCCGACGTGGTGACTTACATTGTGTATGCACTAATCGGAATCGCGGTGGTGCTGAGCACGCTGTCGCTCCTCCGCTGGATAAAGCGAAATTAGCCACAAAGAGGCACAAAACTTATCAATCAGATGTCTGAATTTTTTGTGCTTTTTGTGGCCTACGTGTAAAATCCCGAGTCGAAAATAAACCTCCTGAAGGGAGCCCGCAGGCATGCCAGAGACACGGGGCGTCCAAGCCACCGAAGAAGTAAAAGCAGAATGGTCCACGGCGTACAAGTATTACCTCAGAGCGCCTGGTGACCGGTTCGATAAGAAAAAGGATCGGACCCAGCGAATCGATTACGTAGCCCAGGAAATGAAGCTGACTCGCAAACAGGCCAAGCGCCGCATTCGAAATTACGAAGCGTGGCAGCGAAACATCAAAAAGGGCATCGTGCGCCCGTAACGGTCCGAATTTTCAAGCTGTAAGACTGGACCTCACCCAGTCCTTCAATCTCCGCCCTTACTCTGCCAATCAATCTGTGTAATCTGGGGATAGGTTTGATATATTGTTGGCTCCCAATCCCCTTCTCGAAAACAAATGACTTGCCAGGAGGTTAACGGTGAGATTCACTCGTCATGGCCGCCAATTGTGGCTGGGCCTCTTCTTTCTTCTTAGCATTGGACTAGCGCTTATGTCCTGTACTGATAATCCAAATTCACTTTCTTCGTCTGGTACAAATGATGCCGACAAGTTCCTCGCTGACGCCGAAAAACGTCTCATGGATCTCAGCATCAAAGCAAGCCGCGCCGATTGGGTGAAAAGCACCTTTGTCACTGACGACACGGAAACGATGGCCGCGGAAGCAAACGAGAACTTGATCGCGGCGACGACTGAACTCGCCGAACAAGCGCGTCGATTCGACAATGTCAATCTCTCTCCGGAAGCCAAACGTAAGCTCAAACTGCTGAAACTCTCGCTCACTCTGCCGGCGCCAAAAGATCCTGCTCTGCGCAGCGAACTCACAAAGATCGCGGCATCAATGGAAGGCGACTACGGCAAGGGTAAATACTGTCCCGATGGCGATAAAGGAAAATGTTTGAGTCTGCCTGATCTGGAACAGATCATCGGCAGCAGTCGCGATCCTGAGGAACTGAAGAAAGCGTGGCTGGGCTGGCATCAAATTGCCGTGCCGATTCGAAAAGACTACGTGCGGTTTGTCGAACTGAGTAACAAGGGCGCTCAGGAGATGGGCTTCAAAGATACGGGCGCGATGTGGCGTTCGAAGTACGACATGGAGCCTGACGAGTTTGCGGCTGAGATGGAACGCTTGTGGCAACAGGTTAAGCCGCTTTACGACTCGCTCTACACCTACACGCGTCACAAGCTGTCTGAGAAATACGGTAAAGACGTCGTTAGTGAAGACAAACCGATACCCGCGCACCTGCTCGGAAACATGTGGGCACAGACGTGGGGAAATATCTACCCGCTGCTCGCGCCTGCAAATGCCGATCGCGGTTACGACCTGACACAAATACTCAAGTCGAAGAATACAGACGCGAAGCAGATGGTTCGCTATGGCGAAGGGTTCTTCACGTCAATCGGTTTCGACGCGCTTCCGCCCACTTTCTGGGACCGGTCGCTGTTTTTGAAACCCGCCGATCGCGAAGTCGTCTGCCACGCGAGTGCGTGGGATATCGACTTTGAAAAAGATGTGCGACTGAAGATGTGTGTCCAGATCAACGAGGAAGACTTCTCCACCGTGCATCACGAGTTGGGCCACAATTATTATCAGATGGCCTACTCCACTAAGCCTTTTCTATTTCGCGACAGCGCGAACGATGCGTTTCACGAAGCGATTGGCGACACGATTGCTTTATCGGTGACGCCGCCGTATCTGAAGCAACTGGGTTTCATCGATAAGGTTCCGGACCAAAGCGCAGATATCGGCTTTTTGCTGAACCGCGCGCTCGACAAGGTCGCGTTTTTGCCGTTTGGTTATCTGGTGGACCAGTGGCGCTGGAAAGTCTTCTCAAATGAAGTCAAGCCGGATGGATACAACAAAGCGTGGTGGGATTTGCGTGAGAAGTATCAGGGCATCGCGCCGCCAGTGCCGCGCACTGAACAGGACTTCGATCCGGGTGCGAAGTATCACGTGCCTGCAAACACGCCTTACGCGCGCTACTTCCTCGCTGCGATTCTGCAGTTTCAGTTTCACCGCGCACTGTGTCGGGAAGCCGGATTCAGTGGTCCGCTTTACCAGTGCTCGATCTACGGAAACAAGAAGGCCGGCGAGAAGCTGAAAGCGATGCTGGCGATGGGTTTAAGTCAACCGTGGCCCGAAGCATTAAAGGCGATGACCGGCGAAGACAAAATGGACGCGACTGCGATTATCGATTACTTCGCACCGTTGAAAACGTGGCTCGACGAGCAGAACAAGCAGCAAGCCACGTCTTCGACGCAATAAGCCTTATCGAGCGACTCGCGTGATGCTGCTGTCGCGAAGCACGTAGTGCTGGGTTTGTAGTTCGGTGATGATTTCAGCAGTTTGAAATGCTCGCAGAACTTCAGGCGGCCACACGCGATGCGATCTTCCTTCGCGAACGGTAGCATTGTTGACGCGCATAAACTCGTCGGTCGAAGGCACTGAGGTTCGCGGCTTCACCAGTGAATACCTGAGCGGGCGACGCCGGGTGAAGGGAAACTGTATCGAGAGGATTTGATTTGTTTGGGCTAATGCTTTCATAGACACCTTGTTGAACTGGGATAACGCCTGTCCAACATAAAACAACTCTCAATGAACCTCTGATTCCAATTTTTTGTGCCTTATGTGCCTTTTTGTGGCTAATTATGCTGGTCGTTGCAGGTAGGAACGGAGCTCGGGTCGGGTGGCTTTGCGTACCAGGGCGGCCTTGGCTTTCCATTCCATAGTGCGGCTCAGTTCCACAAGAAAGCGTGTTTCTCCAGATTCGAGGGAAGCAATGGGAGCGCCATCCTGGTAGAGAATTCTGTTACTCGTATGCGCTGTGATTCGACTCCCGGGAACAATGATTCCGACGAGGTTCAGAGGGTCGGCAGCACTGATTGAAATCAAACTCTCCTGCGGGCCGGCGCGACGAATCGCACGCAACATTCCGATCGCTTCCGGGAGTGCAAACTGTTCACCCGAAATGCCTGC
>Ga0111539_10000868_pt1 | contig 39485 bp, 32 predicted proteins | sample RhiMethybrSRZTD1_FD_79667 | JGI IMG/M metagenome (GOLD analysis project Ga0111539, IMG submission 79667) | Populus rhizosphere microbial communities from Tennessee, USA - Rhizosphere MetaG P. TD hybrid SRZTD1 (version 2) (version 2) | ecosystem: Host-associated > Plants > Roots > Rhizosphere >...
ACAGAAGATATTCTGGTCAGCCTCGGATGCTCACCACCCTGGCCGTTGCAGGCTACCGCTCGCTTCGTGATTTCGTCGTCAGGCTCGACGCGCTCAATCTCGTGACCGGGCCGAATGGCAGCGGCAAGTCCAACCTGTACCGCGCCTTGCGTCTGCTGGCCGATGCTGCGCAGGGGCGCGTGATCGCGTCGCTCGCCCGCGAAGGGGGCCTGCAGTCGACGCTGTGGGCGGGGCCGGAAACGATTTCGAGGGAAATGCGGAGCGGTGACCAGCCGCTGCAGGGAGGCGGCCGGCGACATCCCGTCAGCCTTCGGCTTGGATTCGGCAGCGACGAATTCAGCTACGCGATTGATCTCGGCCTGCCCCCGCCGCCATTCGGATCGTTCGGACACGATCCCGAGATCAAGCGCGAGTGTGTGTGGAGCGGCCTCACGCTGCGTCCGTCGTGCGTGCTGGTCGATCGCCGCGGTCCGCTCGTGAGGACGCGGGAAGACAAGAGTGACTGGGCGATCGTCACGACGCAGCTCGCGACGTTCGACAGCATGATGACGCACTGCGCCGACCCCCGGAACACGCCGGAGATGCTGATGCTGCGCGAGCAGATGCGGGCATGGCGTTTCTACGATCACTTCCGCACGGATGCCGCGGCTCCATCACGGGTGCCGCAGATTGGTACCCATACGCCGGTCCTGAGCCACGACGGGACCGACCTCGCCGCCGCGCTCGAGACGATTCGATGGATCGGAGAGGATGAAGCACTTGACGGTGCCGTGGCCGACGCATTCCCCGGATCGCGTGTGGCCGTAACCGTCAATGCGGGATCGTTCGAAGTCGAGATGCAGCAGCAGGGCCTGCTCCGGCCGCTCAAGGCCGCCGAACTGTCGGACGGGACGCTCCGCTACCTGCTGTGGATCGCCGCCCTGCTAACCCCGCGGCCACCCGCCCTGCTCGTGCTGAACGAACCGGAAACCAGTCTTCACCCCGATCTGCTGCCGGCGCTCGGCCGTCTGATTGCCCAGGCCGCCACGCGATCGCAGGTGATCGTCGTCTCCCACGCGCCGCCACTCATCGACGCGCTGCAGGCGATGCCGGAGTGTCATTCGATCATGCTGGAGAAGACGTTGGGGGAGACGACGGCAATCGGGCAGGACAGGCCGGCCTGGAAATGGCCGGAGCGGTAGGGGGTCTGCGAGCGTCAAAACCGGGCGTAGCGTTCGACTATCGCCCGACCGCGGACCACAGGTGACGCAATTCGTCCTCGACCTCGGCGGGCGATGAGACCGTTTGCGCGATCTCGTCGCGCACGATGTCGCGGAACTTCCTCCGCAGGCGATGCACCGCTACTTTGACGGCTCCCTCTGACATTCCGAGGGCGCTCGCGGTCTGCGAGTAGCTGAGCTGCGGCTCCTCGCCGGTGAGAAACGGCTTCAGCGCTTCGAAATGGTCGAATTTGCTCTTTTGGACCGCCTCGTTTCCCAGCCGAGCCATCACCCGATCGAGTAGTGTCAGCGCCCACCTCCTGTCGAACGTCCGTTCTGGTGTCTCCCCGGTCGACGCCTCGAGCCGAAAACGACCTTCTGCCTGCTCGAACTCCAGCGACAAGGGGGCAACAGCGCCGCCGCGTTTACCAGCCGTGTTCCTGGCGTGCACGTTCGCGACGAAATTCTGGAGGGACTTCAGCAGGAACGACCGGAATCGCCCCCGTGCCGGGTCGGCCTGGCGGATGACTTGCTTCTCGAGCAGCAGTGCGAAGAAGGCCTGGGTCAGGTCTTCGGCATCCGCCGGGCTCCGCCCGCGCCCGCGCAGAAAGGCGTACAGCGGATACCAATAGATTTCGCACAGGGTGGTGAGCGCCTCGCGCGCGTGACCTGATGGACGCTGCTCGCCGGCGGCGAGCACGAGGCTCCAGTGGGTCGTGGCGAAGAGTCTGCGCTCTCCGCGTTCGGACACCGCCGGAGTATAGCATCGCGAGGCGGCGGTATTCCCGTCGAAGGAGAGACAATCGATGATCCAGGCGATGCTGCGAGTGCTCGCTCTGTTGGCGGCGGGTACGACCGGCACCGGCGTGGAACCGCAGTCTCCGCCGCAGGTTCGCGAGGTCGCCCGGCCGACGGGTGACGTGCCTGCCGACGAAATCGTCGTGGTCACCGCGTCGCGCCGTGAAGAGCAGCTGCGGAACGCCCCGGCGACGATGAGCGTGGTCACGGGCGAGAAGATCACGCATGGCTCCGGACAGACCGTGACGGATCTCCTGCGACTCGTGCCGGGCGTCAACGTGTCTCAGACATCCGCGCGCGACGTCAACGTCACCCCGCGTGCCGCCACAGGCACGCTTTCAGACTCCCTGCTGGTGCTCCTGGACGGCCGCTCCATCTATCAGGACTTCTTCGGGGCCGTCTTGTGGGATTTCGTCCCGATCGAACTGCACGAGATCGAACAGCTCGAAGTGATTCGCGGTCCGGCCTCGGCCGTGTGGGGCGCGAACGCGATGAACGGCGTTGTCAACGTCATCTCGAAGCCGCCGCGCGAGATGCGAGGCACGAGTCTCGGGATCCGATTCGGGCAGTTCGATCGCACGCCGCCTGGAGAGCCATTCGACGGCGGGGGACTCTTTTCCATCGATGTCACGCACGCGGCGGCGACCAGTGACAGGTTCGCCTACAAGGTCTCGGCAGGATTCCTGACACAGGAGGCCTTCCTGCGCCCGACCGGCACCATCGCCGGCACCGGCGTGGCCTATCCCGTCTTCCCCAATACCGGTACCACCCAGCCGAGACTGGACGCACGGGTCGACTACGATCTCGCCGATCGGCGCGGGAGCCTGGTGCTCGCCGGTGGAATCACGGGAACCCAGGGGATGTCCCATTCCGGTCTCGGCCCCCTCGACATCCAGCGCGGCTCGACCTTCAAATACGGCCGGATGGCGTACAGCGACGGCAGGCTGAAGCTGCGGGCGTTCGTCAACGCACTCGACGGGGAGGCTCGCGCCGCCCTGGTGAAGGCGGTAGGCGGGGATGCTTTCGAGTCGAGTTTCGAGGATCAAGCCTACGACCTGGAAGTCTCCAACGTGAACGTGTTCGGGACACGACACGTGCTGTCCTACGGCGGCAATTACCGCTTCAACAATTTCGATCTCTCCATTGCGCCACGCGGCACTCACCGGAACGAGGCGGGCGCCTACGTTCAGGATGAGATCCTGTTGTCCGACCGGTACCGGTGGATTGTCGGCGTGCGCCTCGACGGAGTCGACGTGCTGCGGAAGGTGGTGCTGTCACCCCGGACCACCCTCCTCCTGAGGCCCCGTCCCGCGCACACGATCCGACTCTCGTACAATCGCGCGTTCCGCGCACCTTCGTTCGTCAACAGTTACCTGGACACCAGCTTTCAGATTGAAGTGCCGCTCGGCGCCGCCGGCCCGTTTCCAGTGCCGGTCGTTGCCGTCGGCAACGATCAGTTGAGGGAAGAGGCCCTCACGGCCTACGAAGTGGCCTATAGCGCGGCGCTTGGCCGGGTCACGGCGGGTGGGGCTATGTACGTCAATCGTGTGAGGAACGCAATCCAGTTCACGCAAACGGGCAGTTACACCAGCGACGCTCCACCTCCGGGCTGGCCGTTGCCGCCGAGCGCGCTCGACGAATTGATCGCTCGGGGACTCGGGCTCCCGTCCAGCTTTTCGTACCTGAATTTCGAGCGCATCACCGATCGCGGTCTCGAGCTGACGGGTGACGTCCGCGTGACGTCGGCGCTGTCGGTGTTTGCCAACTATTCGTGGCAGGACCAGCCCCGTGCGAAAGGGGTCGACATCGCCGAGTTGAACCTGCCGCCGCGGCATCGTGTCAACGCAGGCATCAACGCCGTCCACGGGCGCTACTTCGGCAGCCTGTCAGGGAGCTTCGTGGATGCCGCTTTCTGGCAGGACGTCCTGACGCCATACAAGGGCCTCACTGCGTCTTACACCCTCGTCGATGGTGCCTTCGGGGTTTACTCGACCGACCGCCTCATGACGGTGACCGTACGTGGCACCAACCTGCTCAACACGCCCGTGCAGCAACACGCGTTCGGCGATGTCATCCGGCGGGCGGTGACGGGGGAGATCCGGTTCCGGTTTTGACCGCCCGACCTGAGCAGGTGTCAGTGATACCGTGACGTTCAACACGAGACTGCCAGGGAGGCACGGGTGACAGCTTCGGCATGCGGGAAATGCGGCGCTCCCCACACCCCGGAATCATCTCCGGGCGGGCTGTGCCCGGCATGTCTGCTCACGGCGGCCTTCTCGGATTCGGCGACACTCGGGGTCGGCGAAGGCGATCCGGTTGACGGGCTGCCGCCCGGGACGACGTTCGGCCCCTTCTTCATTCGGCGGCCCCTCGGCCGCGGCGGCATGGCCACGGTCTACGAAGCGCTGGACACGCGGCTGGACCGAGCGGTTGCGCTGAAAGTCCTTCCGGCCGAGTTCCTGCACGACCAGACGTTTGGCCGGCGGTTCGAAACAGAAGGCCGCCTGGTTGCCAGGCTCGAGCATCCGAACATCGTGCCGATCTACGCCAGCGGCATCGACGCGGGGATTCCGTGGATGAGCATGCGACTGCTCACGGGGAATACCCTGAGCGTGCTTCTCGAACACCGAAGGCCTGCACCGTCCGAGACCGTGGAGTTGCTGCGACAGGTCGCGTCAGCTCTGGATTACGCGCATGGGCTCGGCGTGGTGCACCGCGACATCAAACCCGGCAACATCCTCCTCGACGCCGCTGGCGTGGCCTGTGTTGCGGATTTCGGGCTCGCCCAGATGATGCATTCAGGCAACAGGTTGACGCAGACCGGGATGCTGACGGGCACGCCGCACTACATGGCCCCCGAACAGGCGCTCGGACAGCGGGTCGATCATCGCTGCGACATCTACAGCCTCGGCATCGTGGCCTACGAAATGCTTGCGGGCAGCACGCCGTTCAGGGCGCAGTCGCCGGTGGCCCTGCTTCTCCAACACGTCCACGAACCTCTGCCCGAACCGGCGGACCGGTTTTCCGCATCGCGGTGGATGGACGCGATCCGGAAGGCGACCGCCAAGAACCCGGCGGAGCGCTGGGCCTCCGCCGGCGCCTTCGTGGCGGCCCTCGAATCGAGTATTGGCAAGGCATCAGCACGTCCCGGAACGACACGAGTGCCGGAGCCGCTCATCCCATGGCGGAGGATGGCTCTGGCCGGCGGAGCGATCGTGAGCGTGGCCGCAGCCGTCTGGATGACGGTCCAACAGCCGCCCGGTCTTTCCCCTGACGCTCCATCCTCCGCGCCCGTCCCGCGGAAAGAAGAGGTCGCGCCTGCGGCGAGTCCTGCGCCGACATCGCCGCCAGACCGCGCCGGCGGAGCGATTGGAGTACGCGGAACGGCGTTGGGCCGCGAGTCGAGCGGCATGCCTCGCCGTCCGCCCGCGAGCATCTCCCCCCAGGCGGCGCCGCTCCCGCAGCCATCCGGGGACCTTGCAGCCGCGGGCTCAGCGCCCGCGTCGAACCAGCCGTCAACGCCGGTGGTGGTGGAGAGTCCGCTCGTGATGGAGCCGCTGACAAGGATGCCTGGGGTGCCCGCGTCGTCTCCGGCTGCGGACGTCGTGACGGAGCCCGAGGTCATTCGCAGCGTGACGCCTCTCTATCCAGCAGCGGCTACGGCCGCCGGGCTGGAGGGCGAGGTTCTTCTTGCGGGTGTGGTCGGCATCGACGGGAAAGTCAGCGGCGTCACCGTCGAGCGTTCGACGCATGCGCTCTTCGCCGAGGCCGCAAAAAAAGCCTGGCTCCAATATCAATACAAGCCAGCTCGCCGCAACGGGATACCTGCACCCGCCCGGGTCCGACTGCCGTTCAAATTCGTGTTGCAATCGCACTGACCCGCCTCGCCTGTAACCTTTCGCTCCTTTTCCTGAAGTAGCTGACGACGGCGGCTGGTGATCACCACCGGCGCTGCAACCCGTCCTTATCAGGAGCATAGCCATGCGATTCCGAACACCGTCCCTCTTCCTGGCGGCGGCACTGGCCGTCGCTGCCACCACGGTTCCGACCGCCGCGAAAGCACCATTTGCGCGGATCGTGGTCTTCGGAACCAGCCTCTCTGATTCCGGTAATGCCTTTGCCCTCAGAGGGGCAACGAGCACACCGCCTGACTACCAGCTCGATCCGCTGCTGGTGCCAGGCGCACCGTATGCCCGCGGCGGCCTGCACTTCAGCAATGGCGCCACCTGGGTCGAGCAGCTCGCCCGCTCTCTGGGCCTCGCCGGCACAGTGCGTCCAGCGTTCGCGTCCGAGAGTCCGGAAGCGACGAATTACGCCGTCGGCGGTGCCCGAGCCTACAACGACGGGAAAAACGTCAATCTTGGCGCTCAGGTGCAGGCGTTTCTCGCAGATGTCGGCGGCGTTGCTCCATCCGAGGCCCTCTATGTCATCGAGATGGGCAGCAACGATATCCGCGACGCCATCGTCGCCTTCCAGACGGGCGGTTTCCCTGCTGCCCAGGCGGTGCTGCAACAGGCGGTCGCGTCGATCGCGCAGAACATGCAGGTGCTCTATGGAGCCGGCGCGCGCGAGTTCCTCGTCTGGCTTCCGCCCAACGTGGCGCTGACGCCTGCGATCCGAAATCTGGACCGTGTCTCGCCCGGCGCGGCGCAGCTGGCGACAGCGCTGACGCAGGCCTTCAACGGCGGCTTGAACGGAGCGCTTACGCAGCTGTCCGCCATTCCCGGCATCACCATCCGGCGTCTGGACGCGTACGCACTGTTGACCGAGATCGTCGCGAATCCACAGACCTACGATTTGAGCAACGTGACGGACGCATGCCTGACCCCGAACGTCGCTCCCTTCTCGTGCGACCGTCCCGACAACTACCTGTTCTGGGACGGCATTCACCCGACCCGTACGGTGCACGCGATCGTCGCGTCGACTGCCGCCCTGCTGCTCGGTCAGTAGCGGTTTCCCCCGAGGAGTGCCCGATGAAGCTGCACCTTGCCACGTGTTGGATCCTTCTGGCGACAGCGACCTCCGTCCCCGCTCACGCGCAGTCCCTGGACGGAGCGATCAACGCCGCGGTCAAGGACGGCGAAAAGGTTCGTATCACTACGGAAGGAGGCCATGATTTCAAGGGCCGCGTCGTCGCGCGCGGCCCGCACGGCCTGACCGTCGCCAACCGGCGGGAGAAGACCGATGTGCCCTACGAGCAGATCACACGCATCGATCGCCAGGCCGACAGTCTCCTGAATGGTGCGCTGATCGGCCTCGGCATCGGCGTGGGTCTCGGCGTGATCGCGGAGCTGAACGAAAACGCCTACAGTCAGGACCCATTCTGCGGGATGGGTTTCTTCGACGATTGCAGCGACGACAGCGGTGGCCGTTATCTCGTGCTCTGGTCCGGGAGCGGCATGCTCATCGGCGCCGGCATCGACGCGCTGATCCATCGGCCGCGAACAATCTACCGGCGCGCAGGGGATGCACGCGTCGTGTTCGCCCCAGCGGTCGGTCGCAGCGGCAGCGGCGCCAGGCTGTCAATTACGTGGTGAGGTCGCGACGTTGGGGGAGACGGTCGTCACCCGCGGGGTCCCGGCGATGGCCGGAGCGGTGATTCTGTCGGCGGTTCGGGGGCTCGGCGGTTCGGGGCTCGGAAGAGCCGGTGCTAATCAGAGGCAACCGGCGCAAGTCAAAGCTGCTGTGGCCTCTGATTACCACAGACTTTCCGAGCCCCCGAGCCCCCGAACCCCCGAGCAGCGCGAGGAGGCGTCAGAACCGAGCGTATCTCTCAACGCCCATGAGCGCGTCGTTCGGATAGAGATGATCGACGTTGTCGCGCGTCACCAGCTGGTGCTTCACGAAGATCGCCGGTGGCACCGCGCGGCGGCCGAGCAGGTCGAGGGCGAGGCGGATCACGCCCTCGCCGTATCGTTCAGGGAAGTAGCCCACCGACGCAATCAGGGGGCTGTTCTCCGCGCGAAGCTCGGCGCGGGCGTCGGGCTCGGCGTTCTGGCCGACGATCGCGCAGCTGTCGCTGCGGCCGGCTTCCTGGAAGGCGCGCGCGGCGCCGAGCGCGCTCGGATCGTTGGCGGCGCCGACCAGGATCCGGGTCGCCGAGGTCTCGCGCAGGTGCCGGCGCACCCGTTCGAGCGCGGTCTTGAACTGGCCGTCGCCGTCGATTGAGATGATCGGCCACGTGATCGCTTCATGCAGCACGTCGCGAACACCCGCCGCTACACCGCGCATCCGCGCCGCCGGGACGGATCCCGCGCGTGCCAGCTCGAGGAGCAGCAGTTCGTCGGCGTGCCCGCCCCAATGCTGCTTCGCCCAGCGCGCCAGCTGGCGTCCGGCGAGCAACCCCGCTTCATAGTTGTTGGCGCCGAAGTAGGTGGCGCCGGGGTGAGGGATGTCGATCGCGATGATCGGAATCCGCGCCTGGTGGTAGGCCGACGCGATCGCCGGCGCGACCGATTCGTCGGTCTGGAACTCGACGACGAGATCCACGCCTTCCCGGATCAGCAGCTGCGCGTTCTTGATCGCGATCCGTGGCTGATAGCGGTTGTCGACGACGACGAGCTCGACCTGCGCGCGCTCGGCGGCGCGGGCGAGGCTGTTGCGGACCTCGTCGGCGAACGAGCTGTCCTGCCCCTGACCGGCATACCCGACGCGGTATTTCTTGCGCCGCCGGATTTCCGTCGTCAGCCGGTAGCGGTTGCCCTCCACCTTTTCGATGAACCCGCAATGCCGGAGCGTGTACAGCAGGCGGAAGCACATGCCCTTGGCGAACCCGGTCCGGTCCATCACGTCACGCAGGCGCAACGTCTCGCCGGGCTGGCGGAAGGCCCAGAGCACTTCCGATCCATGGACGAGTGACTTCACGAGGTAGAGCTCGTGGACGGCCCGGCGCGGGGATTCCGGGGCGCGTGGGCGCGGCATGCAGGAAGTTTTATATACCAAAACTCCGCCAGCCGTTCGTCCCCCGGGCCGGAGGACCCCAAATCGGGATCGAAGGGCCATTCGACGCGGTGAAACCACACTACCGCCACCAGTTGCCCGCGTTCACGGCCCGGGTTGCGCGTTTATGTTCTCAAAACTGTGTCTGACGCGTGGCGGCTGCTTGCGCGGCCGCGCCTGCGGGCCGAGAGTAAGCGCGCGCGAAACGGCCGTTCGCAGCGACTTCACAGGTGACGCATGCACAAGAACCTCGTCCGGTTTGCACGGTTGATCGCCATCGGTCTTCTCGTCCTGGCGCCCGATGTTGGGGCGGCGCAGGATGCGAGAGGAACGATCTCAGGAACAGTGGTCGACGCCAGCAAGAGTCTCGTCCCGGGGGCGTCGGTCACTGCAACGAACATCGCGATGGGCACTTCGATGTCCGCCGTGACCAACCAGGATGGCTTCTTCCAGATTCCCTATCTCATTCCCGGCGCCTACAAGGTCACCGTGGAACTGGCAGGGTTCAAGAAATGGGTCCGCGAAACGGTCGATGTGCGCGTCGCCGATCGCCTGGAGCTCGAGGTGGCGCTCGAAGTCGGCGGCACCGTCGAGGAAGTGACGGTGAGCGCCGAGACGCCGCTGCTCGACACGACGAACGGTTCGCTCGGGAACGTCGTGGACGCCCGCCGCATCGCGGAGCTGCCCACCGCCCATGGCGATCCGTACGCGCTGATCGGGCTCGCGGCCGGCGTCACCTACACGGGCTCGGCCCGTCTCGATCGTCCCTTCGAGCCGACCCACATCGTCGGCTACTCGATGGACGGCACGCGCGGCAACCGCAGCGACCTGACCATCGACGGGGTGCCGAGCACCGCGACCGCGAATGCGGGTGAAGTGATTGCGTCCTACGTCCCGCCGCCCGACATCGTCCAGGAATTCAAGGTACAGACAGCGACCTTCGATGCGGCGATGGGGAACACCGAAGGGGGCGTCACGAACCTGAGCATCAAGGCCGGCAGCAACGCGCTCAGGGGGACGGTCTACTACGGGAAGACGCCGCGCGAGCTGTTCGCCAACGACTTCTTCGCGAACGCGAACAACATTCCGCTCGCGGACTTCACCTACAACCGCTACGGCGGAACGGCCGGTGGACCGGTGCTCTTCCCCGGCTACGACGGGCGCCGGCGGACCTTTTTCATGTATGGCTTCGAAGGCATCCACGAAGCCCGTCCGCGCAACAACGGCACGCCGACGGTGCCGACCGAGAAGATGCGGAACGGCGACTTCTCCGAGCTGCTCGCGATCGGGCCGCAGTACCAGATCTTCAACCCGTTCACGCGGCGGGCGGTGGCCGGCGGACGGATTCAGTCAGATCCGTTCCCGGGCAACATCATTCCGCAGAGCATGATCAACCCGGTGGCCCGCAAGGCGCTCGAGTACATCGCGCGGCCGCTGACGGCGGGCGCCGCCGACGGCACCGGCAACTTCCAGAACCCGTCGCTGCCCGAGACGATCAAGTACGCGACCAACACCGTCCGCATCGATCACAACCTGACCCAGAAGCAGCGCATCTACGGCCGCTTCAGCTGGTACGATCGAAACAGCAACTACAACAACTACTTCGACAACCTGGCCACCGGCGAGTGGTTCAAGTTCATCTCCCGCCAGTTCGCGTTCGACCACGTCTACGTGCTCAATTCGACGACGGTGCTGAACCTGCGCTACGGCTACAACTATTTCGTGCGCGGCACGGACACGAACCCGGCCAACCATGGCTTCGACTTGACGTCGCTCGGTTTCCCGGCGTCCTACAACTCGGCGATTCCCGACGACATCCGCCGCTTCCCGCGGTTCGACATCACCGGCTACCAGGGCACGGGATTCGGCGGCGAGTATCGCCCCAACGAGACCAACGCGTTCATCGCGACGGTGAGCAAGTCGAAGGGCTCGCACTCGCTCCGCACCGGGATGGAGTACCGGCGCTACGCCGAGACGTCCGAGTTCTTTGCGAACAATCAGACCGGCCAGTTCAACTTCGACACCAACTGGACGCGCGGGCCGCTCGACAACTCCACCGGCGCGCCGAACTCGCTGGGACAGTCGTTCGCCGCGTTCCTCCTCGGCCTGCCGTCGTCGGGCACCGTGTCCGTGCCGGCGAGCTACGACGAAGCGTCGTCGACATGGGGCTTCTACCTCCAGGACGACTGGAAGGCCGGTGATCGGCTCACGCTGAACCTCGGTCTGCGCTACGAGTACGAGAACGCGCTGGTCGAGGCGGACAACAAGAGCGTGCGCGGGTTCGACGAGGCGGCGGTGCAGCCGATCGAGGCCGCGGCACGCGCGGCGCTGAATTCGGCCGCAACCGGCATCCCGCTCGATCAATTCCACGTGCGAGGCGGATTGTTGTTCGCGGGTGTGGATGGCCAGCCACGCGGCCTGTACGCGACGCCGAAGAACAACCTGATGCCGCGCCTTGGCGCAACCTACAAGCTGACCGACAAGACCCTGCTGCGCGCCGGCTACGGCGTGTTCTACGGGTTCCTCGGCCAGCGGCGTGGTGATGTCGTCACGACCGGGTTCACCGCGACCACCAATATGGTGCCGTCGCTCGACAACGGGCTGACGTTCGTCGAGACGCTGTCGAATCCGTTCACCGGTGGCATTCAGCAACCGCAGGGCGCGGCGCTCGGGGTGCAGACCTTCCTGGGCCAGAGCATCACGTTCTTCGATCCGGACCCCGAGTCGCCGCGGATGCAGCGCTGGCAGGTCGGGATCCAGCGGGAGCTGCCCGGGCAGATGGTGCTCGACCTGGCGTACGTCGGCAACAAGGGGTCGCAGATCCAGACGTCGCGCAACATCAACTCGACGCCGCTGCAGTTTCTGAGCGCGAGTCCCGTGCGCGATCAGGCCACGATCGATTATCTCAGCGCCAACGTGCCGAACCCGTTCTTCAATCTGATGCCGGTGACGGCGGGAACCGCCTTCCGGTCGGCGACCATCGCGCGTGAGCGGCTGCTCCGTCCGTATCCGCAGTTCGACGCGGTCAATACGACGACCAACGAAGGCGAGTCCTGGTACAACGCGCTGCAGATGGGTCTGCAGAAGCGTTTCACTGCCGGCTACACGATCGGCGTGAACTACACCTACTCGCAGTTCGAGGAAGCCACCGAGTTCCTGAACGGCGCCGACGCCGCGCCGTTCCGGATGATCTCGAACCAGGACGTGCCGCACCGGCTGTCGGTCAGCGGCATCTATGAGATCCCCTTCGGCCGCGGCCGCAGGTACGGCTCGTCGACCAACGCGGTCACTGACGCCATCCTGGGCGGCTGGCAGTTCCAGGGGATCTACACCTACCAGAGCGGGTTCCCGGTCGGGAACTTCGGCAACCTGCTGTTCACCGGCAACTACGAGGACATCGCGCTGCCGGCCGACCAGCGGACGCTGACCGAGTGGTTCAACACCGACGCGGGCTTCAACAAGGTCACCGCACAGCAGCTCACATCGAACGTGCGCACGTTCCCGATGCGGTTCGACTTCGTGCGCGCCCACGAGGTCAACAACATCGATCTGTCGACCATCAAGAACGTCTCGTTCGCGAAGGGCCGGATGCTGCAGCTCCGTTTCGAGTCGCTGAATGCCCTGAATCACCCGCTGTTCCCGGCACCCGGCGGCAACAGCCTGACGCCGACGGCGGTGCAGTTCGGGTCGATCGTCAGCTCGACGCAGCTGAACTATGCGCGGCGCACGCAGGTGACGGTCAAGTTCATTTTCTAAGAGCCGGGGGTTCGCGGTTCGCGGGCTCGGGGGTTCGGCAAAGACGGGGCAATCAGAGGCAACAAGCCGGCTGGACTAGCCCGGTTGCCTCTAATGACCACCGCGTTTCGAACCCGCGAGCCCGCGAACCGCGAACCGCGAACCCGCGGGCTCACGGTATTTCGTGGCCTGCTGTGCTTCCGCCGTGCGCTCGCATGCGCTTCTCTCCCGAAATTCGAACACAGGCCACGGATCCGAACTTGCCTTATGCTTCCGGCGATCACCGCCCGATTGCGTGCGGGGCTTTACAGGAGAACTGACATGACTCGACGGCTGAGCGCCCTGGTTGTTCTCGTCGCGCTGTTGCTGGCAGGCACCGCTATCGCCGCCTGGAGCGGCGGGGACGCTGAGCAGCAGAAGGGTCGTTACAAGCAGGACGGCGAAGCCTGCGTGTGGGACGCCAACGACAGCGGCGCCGATCAGTGCACGCCGCGGGTCGCAGGCCGCTTCAAGAAGTCCGGGGACGCATGCGTGTGGGACGCGAAGGACAAGGGCCCCGATCAGTGCCAGCCGCCGTCCGGACGCTGGAAGACCGAGGGCGACCGCTGCGTGTGGGATCCCAAGGACTCGGGAGCCAACCAATGCAATCCGCGGGAGCCGCGGCGGAACCGCGAGTGATGCGGGGCCGCCACTGGGCGCCCGGCAAGCCGACTGCGAGGGATTATGCGTAGCGTTCACCCGAAGCTGCCGGCGTGGCTGGCCGCGGCGGTACTCGTCGTGGCCGGACACGTCGCGCTCATGGCCCGCGTCGACGTGAGGGTCGAGTACGACAAGAAGTTCGACTTCAAGCCGATCAAGACCTGGGCCTGGAGTCCCGACAGCCCCGGCGACGTCAAGGTGGCGCGCAGCCAGTACGACGACAAGGACGCGATCAAGAAAGAAGCGGAGCCGATCATCCTGGATGCCGTTGCGGGCGAAATGAAGCAGCGCGGGCTCCAGGAGGCCAGGGGCGCGCCGGACATCGCGGTGACCTACTACCTGTTGTTGACGACCGGTTTCTCGGAACAGCAGATGGGGCAGTTCCTGCCGTCGGTGCCCGAATGGGGGATCCCGCCGTTCCCGCCGGCAACGCAGGCGCTCCAGGCCATGAACCTCGGCTCGCTCGTGCTCGACCTGAGCGTAAAGCAGGGCATCGTCTGGCGTGGCGTCGCGTCGGCGAAGCTGAAGATGGGGACGGAGCCGAAGAAGCGCCAGTCGCTGCTGCGTGAGGCGGTGCGCGATCTGCTGAAGAAATATCCGCCGCGCGGGTAATGGCCTCCCTCTGAAGTTCACCCCTGCTGTCCGCTGATGACCCGCAGGTAGGCCCGCCACGGGCCGACTTCATCGGAATACTGCCTGGCGAGCACTCGCGAAATCTGCACGACGTGATCGAGGTCATGCGCGACCCAGGTGGCCAGTAGCTGACGCAGTGTGACCCCGCCCAACTCGGGATGGCGTCCGCGCCTGCCGAGGTCTGCTTCCGACAGCCGCAGCCTCAGCAGCTGGCGGACATTCTCGTCCCGCAGCGCCGCGAATTCCTCCAGCAGGCTGCCCAGGCTGCGGCCTTCTGAGGCCGCGAGCTGCGCGAAGCGATCGAACTTGTCGAACGGGCGGCTCTCGCCATGCTCGAGGATGATCCTGACGCGGGGCATCCAATCGGTTTTTTCGCCGTGAATCAGGTGCCCGATGACGTCGAAAGGACTCCACGTCTCCCCGCCTTCGTTCGCTCCGATCCAGTCCTCCGGAAGGCCCCGCAGCAGCGCGTCGAGCGCTCCCGGTGTTCGCGCCAGTACCGCAGCCGCTTCTTCCACGACGAGCGAACGCCGGGTGCGCGCGGTCATCCGTGCACCGCGACTGCCGTGGCTGCGTCGGGGCCGGTTTCGGCTTCGCCAGCGCCGCGCGGCACCAGAGCCATCGCCACGATCGCCAGCGCCGAGTACCCGGTCATGATCAGGAACAGCGGCCGATAGCTGTGCGCGAGATCGAACAGCGTGCCGTTGAGCGGATCGCCGATCGCGCCGCCGAGCGCCATCGACAGCAGGTACATGGCCGCCAGCACGCCGCGGCGCTGTCTGGGGATCTGCTCGATGAACAGCGGATATGCATTGACCGACGGCAGCGTCCATGCCGCCGAGGTCAGTGCAATCAGGAGGATCAGCGCTCGTGCCCCGCTGACGCGATCCAGCGCGATCAGGCAGATGCCCATCACCGCGAACCCCAGCAGGATGGCGTTCCGGCGCCCGATTCGTACGCCGATGAATCCTGCGGGCAGCGACCCAGCGACCCCCCCGAGCGCCCAGGCGATGAAGCCGATCGTCACCTCCTCGGGCCCGACGCGAAAGCGCTCGGTGCCATGCAGCGCGAACCACGTCGTGAACGACTGGAAGACCATCTGCAGGAGCAGGGTGGCGATGAACATCCACCGCAGGCCCGGTATCGCGCCGCGTGCGATCGATGAGACGGCGTCGATCAACGACCGGAACGTGGCCTCGGTTCCGCTGGCCGCCTGCGGCCGCTCGTGGACGCCCGAGACGAACGCCAGTGCGATGGCGAGCACGGTGCCGGCGGCAATGAAGAACGCGGTCTGCATACCCAGCATCCGGCCCAGCATCAGAAAGACGATGGCGCCCACGCACATCTGGAACGTGACGGAGCCCGTGGCGAGCGAGCGGTAGCGTGAGGGCACGAGGTCCGCGACCAGTGCCTGGAACGGTGAGCGCACCGTGTTGATCCCCGAATACAGGACGACGATCGCCGCGATGATGCCTGCGAGGCCCAGCCGGACGCTGAATGGAAACAGCGCCATCCCCGCCGACGCGAGGCCGAAACCGAGCAGCACCAGCGGCAGGCGGCTGCCGCCGCGGCTGGTCGCGCGATCGGAGATCACCCCCGCCCACGGCACCAGCAGGAGCAGAAGGACATTGTCGATCGCCATCACCATCCCGATGAGCGTGCGATGGTCCCCGAGCGCATTCCGTACGAGGATCGGGACGAACGTGCTCAGCAGTGGTCCTGTGACGCCGTAGAACAGACCGCCGAGGCCCACGAGCAGGCACGTCAAGTAGGGCGGCATCGGGCCGAGATGATGGTTGAGATGGGTGACACGGTCAATAACGTGTTTGCATCGGGGCTGGGGGTTGGGGGCTGGGAGAGTCCGAGATAACCAGAGGTAACTAGCCACTTGTACTTGTGCCGGTTGCTCCTGAGTACCGCCGGCTTCCCCCAGCCCCCAGCCCCAGTCCCGTTAGAGATGCGCGAAGCCCAACCGCCCCGTACGACCATGGTCCTATATTTAGTCCCCTCCTGACGCACTACCCTCAAGGCTCGTCGCAAGGCAGTTCGGGGACGAGCGCTCGGAACCAAAACTCATGAAAGCGTGTTCTATGCACACAGCATTGGGACGATGTGGTCTGGTGATGGCTGTGCTCGCGGCCAGCGTGAGCCTGGGTTGTAAACCGTCGGAACCGAGGACCGATGCCGAGAAGCTCGCGCGCGGGCGCGAAATCATCGAGCGGATGAGCGCAAAGCTGGCATCGCTGCAGACGTTCGTCGTCACCTCCAGCGAAACGCGGGATGAATTCGCCAAGGCCGGTCAGGTGAAGCACCTGACGCTCCAGCGCGAGCTCACGATTCGCCGTCCGGATCGGCTCTACACGAAGGTGTCTGGCGATCGATCGACCGAAGTCTGGTACGACGGCGTCGGAATCACGCTGGTGCTTCACAACGACAAGATCTTCGGACAGGGCCGGGCGCCTGAGACGCTCGACAGGACGCTCGACGCCATCTACGAACGCTACGGCATCAGGACGCCGATGGCTGATTACTTGTACAGCTCACCGGCGAAAGCGCTGCTGACGGACAAGACGACTGGCGGGTGGGTGGCTCGTGAAACGCTGGATGGCAAGTCCGTCGATCACCTCGCGTTCAAGGACAAGGGCGTCTCCTGGGAAGTCTGGATTCCCGCCGAAGGCGATCCGCTGCCGCAGAAGGCGTCGGCGGAGCTCGCGGAGGATCCACGGTTGCGGAAGGTCGAGATCACGTTCACGAACTGGAATCTGGCGCCGCAGATAGCAGCGAATCGATTTACCCCGACCGTGCCTTCTGACTATGAAGGTGTGGCATTGATTCAGCGGGCACGTGTTCTGCGGAACCTTCCCCCCGATGACGCACAGCCGGCGACCACGGGTACGCAGGGGAAGCCAGAGGGAGGCAAGTGATGCGCGCGCGAAATGCGGTCCTGAGTTTCGGCCTGATCCTGACGCTCGCATCGACGGCATCGCTCGACGCCCAGGTGCGCGCCGGCCGCAGAACGGCCGTCGTCAAGGGTGAAGAAGGCAAGGCCGCCGCCGCCGGCCCGCGCGGGGTCGCGGTCAAGGGCGAGGAGGGCTATGCGGCCGCGGGCCGCCACGGCGCGGTGGCGACCGGCGAGGAGGGGTACGCGGCTGTCGGCCACCGCGGCGCTGTCGTGCAGGGTGAAGACGGGTATGCGAGGGTCGGCCCGCACGGCGCGGTGGTGGCCGGAGAAGAGGGCTATGCCGCCGCCGCCCGTCGCGGTGTGGTCGTCGGCAACAACTACGAGAGCTATGAGGCCTGGCGTATCAGGGCAGGCCCGGGCGCAGTCATTGGTGTCGGCACCATGCTGGTGAGGCCGCCCGCGGCTGCGGTGACCGTCGTGCACGGCGGGTCCAGCTACTGGTACAGCGGTGGCGCGTACTACACGCGGGTGATCTCGAGCGGCGCTCCGATGTATCAGGTCGTCAGACCACCGGCAGGCATAGTCATCGCCACGCTCCCGGCTGGCTGCAGCTCGGTGCGGGTTGGCGGCGTCGCCTACAGCCAGTGCGGCGGGACGTACTACCAGCGCGTCGGTGGGGGGTATCGAGTCGTCGTGCTCTAACGGTCGGGGGCTCGGCGGTTCGGCGGTTCGGATTCACTGGCTAGCGGGTCGCCTGTTGCCCGGGTCTTCGAAGAGACTGTGAGGGTTCCGAACCGCCGAGCCCCCGACCCCCGAACCGCCGACTCAGAGAGAATGGACGTGAAACAAATCGTGATGCTCGCCATCCAGGTGAGCATCCTCTCCACCGTGTTCGGGTTCGGCCTGAACGCGACGCGTGAGGATCTGCTCTATCTCCTCCGTCAGCCGCGCCTGCTTGCGCGATCGCTTCTGGCGGTCTTCGTGATTTTGCCGATCGTCGCGGTGGCGCTCGCCGCGGCATTCGACTTCCCGCAGTCGGTGAAGATCGTGCTCGTTGCCCTCGCCCTGTCGCCGGTCCCGCCGCTCCTTCCGCGGAAAGAGGCCGGGGCCGGAGGGCAGAACTCATACGCGCTGGGACTGATGGCGATCCTCGCGATCGTGTCGATCGTTGGTGTTCCGCTCGGGCTCGAATTCCTGCAGCGCGTGTCCGGGCGTGAGCTGGGAATGCCGCCCGGCACGATTGCGGGCGTGGTCGTGAAAGGCATCATTCTCCCTCTCCTGGCGGGGATGGCCGTACGCACACTCTCTCCGGCACTCGCCGAGCGCATCGTGAAGCCGGTGGCACTGATTGCCAGGTTGTTGTTGCCGGTCGCGGTGGTCGTGCTCTTTGCGAGCGCGGTGACTTCAATCTGGGCGCTCGTCGGGGACGGGACCGTGCTGTCGATGGTGATCCTGACGGTTGCAGGGCTCGCGATCGGTCATGTTCTCGGAGGTCCGCATCCCGAACAGTCGGTCGTCCTCGCCCTGTCGACGGCGTGCCGTCACCCGGCGCTCGCGCTCACCATCGCGACCACCAACTTCCCCGATCGGCAGTTCGGCGCCATCATCCTGATGTATCTCATCGTGAGTGGCATCGTCTGCGTGCCCTACCTGAAATGGCATCAACGGCGGCGGCATGTGGCTGCTGCCGATGTTGCACACGCCCACTGAATCCTGGCTTTCCGGCGCGGGGACCCCGTGTGGCAGCGATTTCGCTCCCGTTTTTGTGGTCCGGCGTTCCCCGAATCACCTGTAACGCCGGGATGACGAAAAACAGGCGCAGTTCCGACAGGCTCGCGCGCCGTCTGCCCGGAGGATCGCTGCGAAACAAAGGCGCAAGGCACGGAATGTCGTGGCCACTTCTTCTTATTCCAGAGTCCTCGCCGCGCTGATCCTCCTGTCGGCTGGATGTTCATCGTCTTCAGCCCCCTCGGAGTCCTCGGCCAAGGCCGGCGAGGCGCCGGCGTCTGCGTCGACGCCGTCGGTCACCCTGCCGACGAAACCAGGCGACGAGCAGGCGCTGCCGGCGGTCCCCTCGCCGGAAGACGCGATGCCGGCGGAAGCGCGCTCGCTCATCAACCGGCCGTTCACGGGGGACTTCGACGCGATGATCAAACGGCGGGTAATTCGTGCTGGCGTTGTCTACAACCGGACGAATTACTTCATCGACCGGGGGCAGCAGCGTGGCATGAGCTACGAGGCCCTCCATCTGTTCGAGGAGGAGATCAACAAGCGCCTGAAGACCGGGCTGCTCAAGGTCTACGTCGCGATCATCCCGCTGGCGCGCGACCAGCTGTTCAGTTCGCTGCAGGAAGGAAAGGTCGACCTCGTCGCGGCGACGCTCACGATCACGCCCGATCGTCGCAAAGTCGCCGAATTCAGTCTGCCGACCCGCACCAACGTCTCGGAGATTGTCGTGACCGCTCCGAACGTGGCGCCCCTCTCGACGCCGGACGATCTCTCGGGCCGCGAGGTCTTCGTCCGGCGGAGCAGCAGCTACTACGAGAGCCTGACCCGGCTGAACGAAGGGCTGGTGAGCCGGGGCAAACCGCCGGTGGTCATCAAGGAAGCCCCCGAGGCCCTCGAAGACGACGACATCCTGGAGATGGTCAACGCCGGACTGGTCGAGCTCACCGTCGTCGACGATTTCATGGCGGAGTTCTGGCAGCAGGTCTTCAAAGGCGTCAAGCCGCTCAAGACCGTGGCAGTTCGGACCGGCGGCGAAATCGCGGTTGGCGTGCGCAAGAACAACCCGCAGATGCTGCGGGCGGTGAACCTGTGGATCCAGAAGTATGGGCCGCGCACGGCGTTCGGGAACATGATGGAGCGGCGGTACCTCGAGAATGTCCAGTATGTGACGGATGCGGCCGCCGAGAAAGAGCGGGCCAAGCTGCGTCAGCTGGTGAAGTTCTTCGAGGTCTATGGCGACAAGTACGACGTCGACTACCTGCTGATGGCAGCCCAGGGCTACCAGGAATCACGGCTCGACCAGAACGTGAAGAGCCGGGTCGGCGCGATCGGCGTGATGCAGGTGATGCCCGCGACCGGAAAAGAGCTGGCCGTCGGCGACATCACCAAGATGGAACCGAACGTCCACGCGGGGGTCAAGTACTTCAGGTTCATGATGGACACGTTCTACAAGAACGAGCCGATGGACCGGCTGAACAAGGGCCTGATGACGCTCGCTTCATATAACGCCGGGCCCGGCCGGATCCGGCAGCTGCGTGCGGAAGCGGCCAGGCGCGGACTCAACCCGAACGTCTGGTTCGGCAACGTCGAGCGGGTCACCTCGGAAAAGATCGGGCGCGAGACCGTTCAGTACGTCAGTAACATCTACAAGTACTACGTTGCCTACCGTCTGGTTATGGAGCGCGAGCAGGCGCGCAAGGGGGCCAAGGCGACGGTGAAGGACAAGTCGTAGCGCGGCCGGCCGGCGCCGATGTCGTTCTCGAAGAAGATTCTCGTCGGTCTGCTGACGGGGATCGCGACCGGCATCGTCCTCGGCGAGTACGTCGCGCCGCTCACACTCGTCGCCGAGGGCTTCGTCCGGCTGCTCCAGATGACCGTGCTGCCGTACGTCACGGTCTCGATCGTCCTCAGTGTCGGGAGCCTCGACGTCGTGCAGGCGAAGCGGCTGGGCCTGCGGGCCGGGCTGGCGATCGCCGGCCTGTGGGTCGTCGCGCTCACCTTCGCGTTCCTCTTTCCGCTGGTCTTCCCGCCGGCCGAAACCGCGTCGTTCTTCAGCTCGGCGCTCATCGAGAAGCCGGCGGCGTTCGACTTCGTCGATCTCTACATTCCTTCGAATCCCTTTCATTCGCTCGCGAACAACATCGTGCCCGCAGTGGTGCTGTTCTCGATCGTCGTCGGTCTGGCGCTGATCGGCATCCCGCGGAAGGCGGCGCTGCTCGACGTCCTGAAGATCCTCTCCGACACCATCGCACGCGCCACCCGGTTCATCGCGCGGCTGACGCCGGTGGGCGTCTTCGCGCTGGCGGCGACGGCGGCAGGAACGCTGCGTCTCGACCAGTTCGAGCGGCTCCAGGTGTACCTGATCGCCTACGTTGCGATCGCGTTGCTCGTGGCGCTGTGGGTGCTGCCCGGGCTGGTCGCCGCGCTGACCACGATCCCGTTCCGCGATGTGCTGTTTCCCGCCCGCAACGCACTGATCACCGCCTTCAGTGCCGGGGATCTGTTCATCGTGCTCCCGGTGCTGATCGAGACCTGCAAGGAGCAGCTCGCGCGCCACGAGGGCACCGGCGGCGGTACCGCCGCAAACCTTCCGGACGTGATCGTGCCCGCCTCGTTCAACTTTCCCCACACCGGCAAGCTACTGTCGCTCAGCTTCATCCTGTTCGCCGGCTGGTTCGCCGACGCGGCGATACCGGTGATGCGATATCCCCAGCTGGCGCTCACCGGACTCCTGGCGTTCTTCGGCAGTCTCAACGCTGCAGTACCGTTCCTGCTGGATGTCTTCCGGATTCCCGCAGACACGTTTCAGCTCTTCATCGCGACCGGGGTCATCAATTCGCGATTCGGCGCCCTGGTCGCCGCGGTGCACACGATTGCTGTCGCGCTCCTCGGCAGCGCCGCCATCGCCGGGACGATGAGGTTCGAGTCGCGCCGGATCATTCGGTACCTGGTCATCACGGCCGTGCTCACGGTGGCGATCGTCGGCGGGCTTCGCGTGACGTTCCGCACCTCTCTCGCTCACGAGTTCAAGGGCGCCGAGCAAATCTACGGGATGACGAACGTCTTCCCGGGCGAGCAGGCGCGAATCATCCCGGCGTCGGAGGCCGGCCAGGCAACGGTGGTCACGCTCGGGAGTATCCAGGCGCGCGGAACGCTCCGGGTCGGGTTCGTTCAGCCGCGGATGCCGTTCGTGTTTCAGAACGCGCGTCAGGAACTAGTCGGTTTCGACATCGAGCTCGTGCACCTGCTCACCCGCGATCTCGGCGTGCAGCTGGAGTTCGTGGAGTGGAAGCCCGGCGAGCTGCTCGAAGGGGTCGCGAGCGGACGAGCTGACATCGGCATCGGAGGTTACACGGTGGCGTCGAGCCTCGTGATGCCGGTCACCTTCTCCGTGCCCTACCTCGACGAGACCGCGGCGTTCGTTGTCAGGGATCATTTGCGCAGCCGGTTCGAAACATGGGCCTCGATTCAGGAAGCCACCGATCTCTCGATCGGCATTCCGGCTTCGCCGTACTACGAGCGGCTGCTGAAGACGCGGCTGCCCGGCGTCCCAATAAGGTCGTTCGGTGTCACCGAGAATCCGCTCGGCGACCGGGCCGGGTTCGACGCGGTGGCGATGCCGGCCGAACGCGGGTCGGTGCTGACGTTGCTCAATCCCAAATGGACCGTCGTCGTGCCGTCTCCCGGTTTGATCAAGATCCCGCTGGCTTTTCCGCTGGCCGGAACGGACCCGCAGTGGTCGGCGTTCGTGAACACGTGGATCGACATGAAGCGTCGCGACGGCACCCTGGACGCGCTCTACGATCACTGGATCCTCGGGAAGGACGCCGAGAAACACACGCCCAGATGGTCGGTGGTTCGCAACATGTTTCATTGGGGTCGTTGAGGTGGTCCCGTCGATCGAACGGTGGGACGCCACGGGATTTGGCGGTCGCGCAACCAGCGCCGACTCGGCGCACCACCATAACCCGTTGCAGCGTCGGCGGATGCACTCAGCAACCGAACCCGCGAAGTCCGGATCCACCATTGCGTTACAAACCCGCAGTCCGCAGCCCGCGGAAAAGGAGGCAGTCATGAACATTCTCGACGCCATGCTCGCGGCACAGGGTGGCAGCACCACCCGGCAGCTCGGTCAGCAGTTCGGCCTGGACGACGGTCAGGTCTCGTCGGCGTTGTCGGCGCTCGTCCCCGCCCTCGCGGCCGGGCTGCAACAGAACATGTCGAGCCCCCAGGGACTCGACGGCCTGATGTCGGCGCTCGGCGGCGGCCAGCACCAGCGCTACGCGGATGACGTGAGTACGCTCGGCAGTGCGGAGACGATTGCCGACGGCAACGGCATCCTCGGGCACGTCCTTGGAAGCAAGGACGTGAGCCGCCAGGTGGCGAGCAGGGCGGCGGCGCAAACCGGCCTCGGCGAAGGCGTCCTCAAGAGCATGCTCCCGGTGGTGGCCGCGATGATGATGGGCACGATGAGCAAGCAGGCAGCGCGCACCGGTGGTGCGCAGGCGTCGCTGTCCGCCGGCGGCGGCCTGCTCGGCATGCTCGCACCGATGCTCGACTCCAATCGCGATGGCTCGATGGTCGATGACGTCATCGGCATGCTCGGACGGTTTACGAAGAGCTGAACAAGAGATGCGTTCGCTCATCGTCGCCGTGTTGATCCTCGGCTCGTCCCCCGTGTTTGCGCAGGCTCCGCCCGCACCGCCGCCGGAGCCGCCTCCACGCCTGGAAGCGTCGGCCCAGTTCACGTTCCTGGATACCAGCGGCAACTCGTCTTCGCAGTCGCTCGGCGCCGGAGGGGACGTCGCCTGGCGGCCCGATCCGTGGACCTACACGGCAAAAGCGCTCTTCGCGCAGGCGGAGGACGAGGGCGTGTTGAGCGCGCGGTCGTTCGCCGGACTGTTCCGCGCGTCACGTGCGCTCAACGAGCGGTTGTCGGTGTACGGTCAGTACGACTTCCTGCGCGACGTCTTTGCCGGAGTCGAGCAGCGGCACGTCGTCGAGGGCGGCGTCTCGTATCTCGCCGTGGACAGGGCGCCTCATCGTCTGCGTCTCGACGCGGGCCTGGGCTACCTGCACGAGGAACGACCGGACGAGGACCTCGACTCGGCGACCCTCTCGCTGGGCGCGGGCTATCGGCTCGAGATCTCTCCCACGAGCGAATTCACCTACGAGCCGCGCTACCTCCTGCCGTTCTCCGACACCGGCAACTGGAAGTTCAACCAGGATGTGGCGCTCAAGGTCGCCTTGAACACTTTTCTCTCCCTGAAGGTTTCGCACACGCTGCGCTATTCGGCTGACCCTCCCGAGGGCTTCGAGAAGACGGACCGCATCCTCGCGATCTCGATCGTCGCCAAGATGAAGCGGCCTTAGGGCGTTCCCTACAGTGCCAACATTGCCAAAATTGCCAAGATTGCCAACATTCAAGACACACGGCTTGCTTCCACAGCCGGGCGCGTAACCACCAGCCTCTGCCGAAAATTCCGCATTTTAGAATTTTGGCAATGTTGGCAATGCCGTGAAGGCTGACCTAATCGTCGTTGGCGCCGGACTCGCGGGACTCGTGGCTGCCGTCGAGGCGGCCGATGCCGGATGCCGGGTGCTCCTCCTCGATCAGGAAGGCGAGCAGAGCCTCGGTGGCCAGGCATTCTGGTCACTCGGCGGACTGTTCATGGTGAACACACCTGAACAGCGTCGGCTTGGCATTCGCGATTCACGCGATCTGGCGATGGCCGACTGGATGGCGACGGCGGGCTTCGATCGCGAGCACGATCGCTGGCCGCGCAAGTGGGCCGAAGCCTACGTCGACTTCGCCGCCGAAGAAATGCGTCCGTGGCTGCACGCGCGTGGTCTCAGGTGGTTTCCGGCCGTCGGCTGGGCGGAGCGCGCGGCGGAAGGCGCCGTGGGAGGCAACAGCCTTCCGCGGTTTCACGTGACGTGGGGCACGGGCCCGGCTGTCGTTGCGCCGTTCGCGCGCCGGGTGCGGGCGCATCAGGCCGGCGGCCGGTTGCAGCTCGGCTTCCGCCATCGGGTATCGGGGCTCGACATCACGAACGGCGTCGTGCACGGCGTCCATGGTGAAGTCCTTGAACCATCGGACGTCACGCGGGGGACGAGCTCCTCCCGTCGGGCCACCGGCGATTTCGCATTCGCCGCCGGCGCCGTCGTCATCTCCTCGGGCGGGATCGGCGGGAACCATGAACTGGTGCGCCGCTACTGGCCCGAGCCGCGCCTGGGTCCGGCACCCTCGTTTCTCCTGTCAGGTGTTCCCGAGTACGTCGACGGGCTGCTGCAGCAAGGCGTGCATCGGGCCGGCGCCAGCCTGATCAACGCCGATCGGATGTGGCACTACACGGAAGGGCTCCGCAACTGGAATCCGATCTGGCCCGCACACGGCATTCGCATTCTTCCGGGGCCGAGCAGCCTGTGGCTCGATCCGACCGGCCGGCGCCTGCCCTTTCCCCACGTCCCCGGCGTCGACACGCTCAGCGCATTGCAGTTCATCACGACCCACCGGCACTCGCACACCTGGTTCGTGTTGAATCGCGCGATCATCAAACGTGAGTTCGCGCTGTCGGGCAGCGAGCAGAATCCCGATCTCACGGGAAAGAGCCTGTGGCTCACCCTCAAGCGCATCGGCAGGAACGTGCAGCCGCCGGTGCAGGCGTTCATGGACAAGGGCGCGGACTTCGTCGTGCGCACCAACCTGCGCGACCTGGTCGCGGGCATGAATGCGCTCACCGGCGACGGTCGCCTGGACTACGCCACGGTGGAGCAGGAAATCCTCAATCGCGACGCACACGTGCTGGCCGGGACCTCGAGCGATCCGCAGCTGATCGTCGTCCGCAACGCCCGCAGGTTTGTCAGCGAGCGCCTGGTTCGCGTCGCGACACCAGCGCCGATCCTGAATCCTGCGGATGGACCGCTCATCGCCGTGCGGCTGAACGTCCTGACGCGCAAGTCGCTCGGCGGGCTCGAGACTGATTTGCAGGCCCGCGTGCTGCGGCCGGGCGCGCAGCCGATCCCGGGCCTGTATGCCGCCGGCGAAGTTGCGGGGTTCGGCGGTGGCGGCGTGCACGGGTATCGCGCGCTCGAAGGCACGTTCCTGGGCGGATGCCTCTTCGGCGGACGCATTGCCGGCCGCGCCGCGGCGCAAGCAGCCAAATGAAGGGGACCAGGTCCGACGTCGCGATCGTAGGCGCCGGTCCCAACGGCCTCACTGCCGCCGCGGTCCTCGGGGAACTGCCAGGCGAGTTGTTGATTTAGCGCTCAGCTCGCGGCCGTCGCTCGATCAAGAATCAACCTATGGCTGAAAAACCCGAAGTCGTCGTTGACGTGGAGACCGCCGCTGCGAAGCTTCCGGACGGTGTCATCGATCTCAATGCGCTGACGCCGGACGTGCAGAGCGGCTGTCGCGTGTTCGTCCATTACAACGGACCGACCGACCAGCTGACCGGCATGTGCACGGGAATGGCGGTGCTCGATCCTGGTGCATCACCGCATCCGCCGCACCGGCACCCCGAGGAGGAGTTCCTGATCATCGCCGAAGGCACTGGCGAGATCGAGTGTGACGGCAAGACTACGCAGGTGGGGCCTGGCGCGATCATGTATTGCGCCGGCAACGTGCTCCACGGGATTGTCAACACCGGCAAGGTGCCGATGACGTTCTACTGGTCGAAGTGGCTGGCTAAAGGGTTCTTGCGGTGAGTAGTCCCCGGGCCTCGATCACTTCGAACACGTAGCCGTTGATCGGCTCGCGGAAGAAGAAGCGGGTGAAGGCGGTCGCGCGCAGCGGCTCGATCAGCTCCGCACCGGCATCGAGCAGGCGTTGCCTCAGAGCGGGGAACTCTGCGAGCGGATGGAACACGGCGACGTGCCGCCCGAACTCCGCTTCGAACGGTGAGACCGCGAATCCTTCCACGAAGAACACGTGGATCTCCTGGCCCTCCCCGACATCCAGCCACGACACGTCGACCGGTGAGTTCGACGGCACGGGCTTCCTGCGATAGCCGAGCGTCCGTTCGAAGAAGACCGTCGTGCGCTCGACGTCCTGCGTTGGCAGTGTGAGGTGGGCGAGAATCACGCGTCGATTGTAGGCTGGCGCATCCCGCGACAGGACCTGTTCGCGGAGCGGAGGCGATCAGAGCCCGTCGAAGTGATTGCAGGACCCCTACCGACTCGAAAGCGAAATCTCGTCCAGCACGACTCGTGACGGCAGCGTCGATGCGAGCCACACGCACTCGGCAATGTCCTCGGGCTGCATCATCTGCGCGCGCGCCTCGGGGGAGGGGGGTTGCGGGCGTTTGTCGAGGAGCGGCGTGTTGATGTCGCGCGGGAAGATCGAGCAGGCGCGAATGCCGTGGGTGCGTTCTTCGGCGTTGATCTGCTGCGTCAGCCCGGTGAGGCCGAACTTGGAGCACACGTAGGCCGCGCCGGCGAGGTCGCGCGCCATCCGGCCCACGTCCGAGTTGATGTTGACGATCGTGCCTGCCTGGCGCTCGCGCATCCCGGGCAGGAACGCCCGGACGCAATAGTAGGCGCCGTGCAGGTTCGTCGCGATCACCACGTGCCAGTCGTCGATGGACAGCACGTCGAAGCCGCGGCGCGGGACGTTGGTACCGGCGGCATTGACCAGGACATCGACTTCGGCGAAACGCGCGAGCACGGCTGTCCCCATCGCTGCGACGTCTTCCCAGTTGCCCACGTCGCACCGGAACGCGGCCATCCGGTTTGCGCCCTCGGCTCCGGCGCGCGCAATCGTTTCGGCGAGGGCATCGGTGCGGCGGCCGACCAGGGCGACGTTCCAGCCCTGGCCGGCGAATTTCAGCGCGATGGCGCGCCCCACCCCGCTGCCCGCTCCCGTGACTACTGTTGTGCTCATCGAGATCCGCCCTCCTGGACACGCGCAACTGCAAGAAACTACAATAGTTGACCTGTTTTTTGCACGTGTGGCCGGACCGGCCACTCGCCTGGGAGTGCGATGACACGTTCGGGTTTGAGCGTTGCCGGTGTGGTGACGCTCGCGTCAATCCTGTCGGCCCAGGCGCCCGCGTCCGTTCCGCGGCGCGCGGCAGCGATCCCTGCGCCGCGGCCTGCGCACACGCCGCGTCCCTCGGCCGTTCCTCCCGCCACCTTCCAGAAGTACTGCTTCGAGTGTCACGGCACGAAGAAGCCCGAAGCCGGCCTCAGCATCGAAAAACTCGTGACGGGGTTCTCGATCGGCGCTCACTGGCAGCAGTGGGAGAAGGTTGCCGAGATGCTCGAGACCGGCTTGATGCCGCCGATCGAGGCCGAGGAGTTTCCAAGCGATCCGGAGCGCGCGGCGACGGCCGCATGGATTCGTGCGTCACTGAAGGCCTACGAGACCGATCACGCCGGCGAGCCGGGACCCGTCACGGTCCGCCGGTTGACCAGCGCCGAGTACGCCTATGCGATTCAGGACCTGACCGGCATCGAGGTGAAGTCGGGCATCGACACTTCGAACGACTCGGTCGGCGGTGAAGGATTCGCGAATTTCGGCGACGTCCAGTTCGTCCAGGACGAGAGCATCGAGCGTTATCTCGAAGCGGCAAAGCTGGTCGCGGACCATGCGGTGATCGGCGCAGGGCCGCTGGAGTTCTATTCCGATCCCGGGAAGACCGGTCTCGAGCTTTCGGCCCTGAGCCGGATCAACGACCTCTACGCGAGCAAGGGATTTCGCGTGGTCTCGGGTGAAGGCGGCCGGCCGTTCGGACTCGAGCGATACGGTCAGGCCCTCTATGTCGCGTGGTATTACAAGTACCGCGCAGCGCTGGGCGAGCCGTCCGCAACCATTCGCCAGCTGGCCGCCAGGGAGGGCATCACCGGCCGGTTCGCCGAGCACATCTGGGCGGTCGTGAACAAGCCGAACACCGTCTATCCCACTCGCGAGACGGTGGAACGCTGGACAAAGCTTCCGGTGCCGACTTCCGATATCCGGGCCTCACTCGAGAAGGGGCGCGCCGGCTGCGACGAGATCCAGAAGCTCCTGACCACCTGGCCCAGCTGGTTCTTTGCGCGCGGCGATCTCGCAGCCGGCGGCGCTGGTGACGAGAGCCCGCTCGCGTTCAACGACGAGACGCTCGAGGTCGATCCGACCCGCAAGTTCTCCTATCCGATCGCCGTGCGTGGCGGGCGTGGTCGCGGCGGGCCATCGGCGCCCGGCGCGCAGAAGGTCTATCTGCTTTTCAACGACGTTGCCCCGGGCGCAAGCACGACGCCGGTGGTCATCTGGCGCAACGCCCGAATCGTGACCCGCGCGGTGCCGGCGGGCCGGGGGGCGCCCGGCGCGGCTCCTGCCGCGGCGGCAACCGCGGCGGCCCCAGTGCCGGCGGCTGGCCAGGGACGCGGTGTCGCGGGCCCCGTGTTGTCCACGAAAACGCTCCGGTCGATGCTGTCGCCCGACGACGCAGCGGCGCTGAAGTTCGGCGCGAGTCCGGACGGGTCGCCGCTTGGCGAGGACGATTTCGCGACGACCGGAACGGCGTCGTTCACGATCGACGTCCCGAAGGACGGCAACGTCCTCGAGTTCCAGGCCGACGCCGAGCTCGGCAAGGATCGCAATGCCGTGATCCGCGTGATGCTGTCCGAGCGTCCCGAAGGGACGTCGCGCGACGCGCTCCAGCGCGTGGTGTTCGGCGACCCGCAGAGCACGGGCTATGAGAAGTTCCGCGCCAACATGGCGGAGTATGTGGCGCTGCTGCCGCCGAATTCTCACGGCGAGGCCAATCCCGCGGACAAGGATCCGGTCCCGGCACCGTTCGACAACACCTACAACAGCCCCGAGCACGACGCCTTCGTGCTGAAGGTCAAATATCAGCGCAGCGACAGGTTCTTCACCGAGAACATGGTCGACGGCGCCGATCGCGCGCGCCTCGACCAGGCGTGGAACGACCTGTTTGGATCGTGGCCCTACCACGATGCCTACCTGGGCATGCTCATCGATCACTACGGCCTGAAGCTGACGAGCCACAAGATCGCGGATCTCGATGCGGCCCGGATCGGTGCGCAGCCGGCTGCGGCCAGGCCGTACCTGGCATCCCTTCGCGCGCACTATGACGAGGTGATGAAGACCCTCGCCGCGGCGCAGCCCGGCCATGTCAACGATGCGCTGGCATTTGCGAGCCGCGCCTGGCGGCGGCCGCTCACCGCGGCGGAGAAAGACGGCCTGCGCGCGTTCTATCAGAAATCCCGCACCGTGAACCGCCTGGATCACGACGATGCGATGCGTGCGGTGATCGCGCGGGTCTTGGTGTCACCGGCGTTTCTGTATCGAGTCGAAAGCGTCGCGGGGGCGAAGGCCTCCGGTGAGAAGGCGCTCGACGGCTGGGAGATGGCCAGCCGTCTCAGCTTCTTCCTGTGGTCGTCGATTCCGGACGACGAGTTGCGGCGTGCGGCGGCCGCTGGCGAATTGAGCAATCCCGCCATGCTGGCCAGACAGGTGCAGCGGATGACCGCCGATCCGAAGGCCCGTCGCGTGGCGACCGAGTTCTTCGGGCAGTGGCTCGGCTTCTATCACTTCGATCAGTATCGCGGCGTCGACACCGGCCGGTTCCCGGAGTTCACAGACGAGGTGAAATCGTCGATGTACGACGAAGCCATCTCCACCTTCGAATACATCGTCAGGCAGGAACGACCGTTGAAGGAGGTCCTTCACGCGGATTACACGTTCCTCAACAAGCCGCTCGCGAAGTTCTATGGGATTCAGCAGGATGTGAAGTCCGACGACAAAGTGGTGAAGGTTGACGGCGCGAACGCGTTCAATCGTGGGGGAGCCCTGCGCCTCGGCTCGGTGTTGACCACCACGTCGGCGCCGCTCAGAACCAGCCCGGTGAAGCGGGGTGACTGGGTCTTGAGGCGCGTGCTCGGCACGCCGACACCGCCGCCCCCCGGCGACGCGGGAACGCTTCCCGGCGACGACAAGTCCTTCAATGGCCTGACGCTCCGGCAGCGGCTCGCCGAGCACAAGCGCAACCCGACCTGCGCCGCCTGCCACCAGCGGATCGACCCGCTTGGGTTCCCGCTCGAGGGCTTCGACGCGGTTGGCCGTTTGCGCACGAAGTACGCCGACGGTCAAGCGCTGGACGACACCGGCGAGCTCTCGGACAAGAAGGTCATCACCGGCGCCGGCGGGCTCCTGCAGTACCTCGAGGGCAAGGACAAGCAGGTCATGACGACGCTGTCGCGGAAGATGCTGGGATATGCGCTCGGGCGCACGATCCTGGCATCCGATCGGCCGCTCCTCATGGAGATGGCCGCCGCCGGCCACGACGCCACCTTCTCGGATCTCGCGATCAAGATCGTCACCAGCCGCCAGTTCCGTCATCGAGCGGGCGACGCTGGGGCGGCACCATCGGCAACGAACACCAGCACCAGTAACCAGCAGACAGCCCTTCGACAGGCTCAGGGCAGGGCCAATCGAGAAGCAGGTACCAGATGAGCATCGACGCACGGTTCCCACCTTCGCGCTTTGCGCTACGGCGGGCAAGCTGTAACACGTCACGCCGGCATTTCCTGCGAGGGATGGGAGTGGCGCTGGCGCTGCCCTGGATGGAGTCGCTGCCGGTGTTCGGCCAGGCCGCGGCGGTGAAGCCGAACACCCCGCCGCTGCGACTCGGCATCGTGTTCTTTTCGAACGGCGTCGAGCCGATCCACTGGTGGGCGAAGGGCGCCGGGGCGAGCATGGAGATCGGTCCCGCGCTGACGCCGATGATGCCGCACCGCGAGGACATGGTCTTCATCCAGGGGCTGTTCAACCAGGCGGCCCACGTGTCGACCAGTCCGCACCTCGGGCGCATGAACGTGCTCTCGGGCGCGACCGTCAGCCTCGATCCCAAGGAAATCCGCGTCGGCACGTCGATGGACCAGGTGCTGGCCTCGCAGATTGGCAGCCGCACGGCGATCCCGAGCCTGGTGCTCGGCATCGAGCCGAACGAGCTCCGGCTGGAAGATGGCCTGTCGATGATCTACGGCTCGAGCCTGTCGTGGATCTCGCCGACCAAGCCTGCCACCAAGGAGATTTACCCGTCGCGAACCTTCGATCGGCTGGTGGGGGACGGCACCGCGCGCCGGCTCGATCGCAGCATCCTGGACGAAGTCCGGCAGGAGTCGCAGAGCCTCCGCCCGCGGATCAGCAAAGGCGACAACGTCAAGCTGACCGAGTACTTCGAATCGATCCGCGACATCGAGAAGCGGATCGAGCGGGCGTCGAAGGAAGAGCGCATCGAGGGCTGGCGCCCCACGCTCAGCAAGCCCGACATGCCGCGCCCGGCCAACGAGCTGCCGCAGGACGTGCCCGATCACATGAAGCTGATGCTCGACCTGATCGTGCTTGCGTTCCAGATGGACAAGACCCGCCTCGCGACGCTGATGCTGAACAACGATCTGTCGCAGATGAACTTCAAGTTCCTGGAAGGCGTGCAGGGCGCGCTCCACCTCGATCTGACCCACAACGGCAAGGCGGCGGACAAGGAAGCGATGTACCTGAAGACGAACCAGTTCCACATCGCCCAGTTCGCCTACCTGACGCAACGGATGAAGGACATCAGGGAGGGCGACGGCACGCTCCTCGACAACTCGATCCTGATGTGCACGTCGAGCCTGTTCGACGGTGACGCGCACGGCGCGAACCAGCTGCCGATCCTGCTGACCGGCAAGGGCCAGGGCAGCCTCAGGACCGGCCGGATCCTGGATTACCTCGAGAAGCCCGACGATCAGCGCAAGGCGTGCAGCCTGCACCTGTCGCTGATGGATCGGATGGGCGTGAAGCTCGATCGGTTCGGGGACGCCACCGCGCGGATCGAGGAGCTGTAATCCATCCATTTTGCGATGTAGGCTGCACAGATGATCACCGTGCAGCCGGTCACCCTCGAGCGGGACGGCATCAGGCTCGAGCCGCTGAATTCCGATCACGAATCCGCCCTCGTTTCGGCCGCCTCGGACGGCCGCTTGTGGGAGCTGTGGTTCACCACGGTTCCCTTTCCGGAGGCAATGGCCGCCTACATCGCGACCGCGCTTGCCGGGCAACGCGACGGCCACATGCTTCCCTGGGTCGTCCGCGACGTCGAGCGCAACGCCGTCATCGGCTCGACCCGCTACCATGACATCGTCCCCGCGCTCGACCGCGTCGAGATCGGGTACACGTGGTATTCAAAGAGCCGTCAGCGGACGGCCGTCAACACCACCTGCAAGCTGCTCCTGCTCGCCCATGCTTTCGATACGCTCGGCTGCAAGGTGGTGGGCCTGCGCACCGACAACTTCAACTTCCGCTCGCAGCGCGCCATCGAGGCGCTTGGTGCGAAGAAGGATGGGGTGATACGGCATCATGCAATGCGTCGCGACGGCAGCGTACGGGATTCGGTGCTGTACAGCATTCTGGCGACGGAATGGCCGGACGTGCGAAAACATCTGGAGCTCAGGGTCGCGCGTCACGCGCAGGATTGAGGTTGTCCTGATGCGTGTGCCCTCGGCAATCGTTCTCGCTTCGCTATCCCTGGGGGTCTTCGCGCAGGACCGCGCACCCGTGCGCCCTGGCATCGAGGTCTTTCTCGCGAACGTCCCGTCGGCGCTGCGCGGCAAGCGCGTGGCGCTGATTACCAATCACAGCGCGGTCGATCGCGCGCGGACCCCGGACATCGATCTCATCGCACGGCACCAGCACCTGAAACTGGTCGCGCTGCTCGCTCCCGAGCACGGTATTCGCGGCGACGCGCCCGCGGGAGCGAAGATCGAAGACGAGAAAGATTCGAAGACGGGCGTTCCGATCTTCTCGCTCTACAAGTCGGAGGACCGCGGCCCCACGCCGGAGATGCTGCGCGATGTCGACGTCCTGATCTACGACCTGCAGGAAGTCGGCGGCCGCACCTGGACGTACGTGTCGACGATGGCCCTCGCGATGGAAGCGGCGCGAAAGAAGGGAATTCCGTTCGTCGTGCTGGATCGGCCCAACCCTATTGGCGGCGAGATCGTCGAAGGCGCGCTGCTCGATCCGAAGTTCAAGTCGTTCGTCGGCATGTATCCCATCCCGGCGCGCCACGGGATGACGGTTGGCGAGCTCGCCGTGATGTTCAACACCAGGTTCGGGCTCGGCGCGGAGCTGATCGTGGTCCAGACCCTGAACTGGCGCCGATCGCAGTGGCAGGATGAGACCGGGCTGCCATGGGTGAACCCGTCGCCCAACCTCCGATCGCTCGCCGCGCTGACCAGCTATCCGGGGTCGGTGTACTTCGAGGGCACGAACCTGACCGAGGGGAGAGGCACCGATCGTCCGTTCGAACAGATTGGTGCGCCATGGCTGAACGCGGCTGCGGTCGTCAGGACGATGAACGACAGGCGGCTCCCCGGAATCATCTTCGAGGCGATCACCATGCCCGTCGCCCCGACCGCCGCGAAATTCCCGGGACAAACGATTCCGGCAATCCGATTCGACGTGACCGATCGCCAGGTTTACCGGCCGGTTCGCACGGCGCTCCTGCTCATCGACGCAATCCGCCGCCAGCATCCGGCCGACTTCGCCTGGGGCAAGACGATCGATCGGCTGACCGGCTCGGACAAGGCCCGCCTGGCCATCGACGCGGGGCGGCTGCCGGCGCTGCTCGAGGAGTGGGATCGGGAGGCCGCGGCATTCGTTGAGAGCCGCGCAGCTGTTCTCTTGTACCGCTGATTCACGAAGAACAACACCGGACCATCGCTCATCCCCGTGGCTCCGCGCCTCCGTGTTGTTCTTTTTCGTGTCCTCGGCGAACTAGCCCACTATTCGTTTCTGAATGTCCTCGGCGCGTTGGCTGACCCGAAACTCGATGACCCTGAAGTCAGCCAGCCCCTGCTTGCAGAACGGATCCTGGGCCGCTATCCCTTCGATCTCCTCGCGGCTCTTCCCGACCGCGAGAATGATCCCGCCATCTCGCGGAATCTTGCGGCCCGACACCAGGAAGTGCCCCGACGCGTAGTGCTTGTTCAGGAAGGCCATGTGCGGCTTCATCTGCGCGTCGATCTGTTCGAGCGGCGCTTTGTAGATCAGCTCGATGATGAACATACTTTTGTCGCGGGTCGCGGTTCGCGGGTTCGCGGTTCGGTTCGAATTGTGGGGGCGGGTCTTTAGACCCGCAGCCGCAGTCGGCCGGGTCTGAAGACCCGGCCCTACAATCCAATTGTAAAAATCGCGAACGAGATCGTACCCGCCGCAATCGTCAGCCAGCCGAAGCGGCGCGATCCCGGTAATCCCCACCACATGTAAAGCCCCGATGCGATCCAGACCACGATCGCCAGGCAGACCAGGTCGACGATCACGCTCCAGGATCGAACGAACAGGCTTTCCTGCTCGAACCCGCCGCGCGCGTGCATGCCGGTGAGGAAGTGGTCCCACCGGAAGCGCCGGTCCTCGACGGTGAGCCGCTGCTGATCGGCGAAGTACTTCAGCTGCGTCGAATTCCAGAACGAGTACACGTACACGTTGACCTGCGTCGGACTCTGCCGGTAGGCGCCGAACGTGTCGGCGGTGATGCCGGCCTGTTGCAGGAGCGATGCGCCGAACGTGCGCAGTTGACCGGGATCCTCGGGAATGGCGGCGTCCACCGTGTGGGTCGAGCGCAGGCTCCAGAGAGGAATGCCCTTGGCGGCGTCGCGCCGTTCGAAATACTGGTTGTGCGCGAACGGGATCGACGAGATGCCGTACATGAACAGCCACGGCAGCAGCGAGAGACCGAGATACAGGTGCAGGCGGCGGTTGAAATGCGCGAATGTCATCGGCGTTGCCTAGATGGTGGCCAGAAACAGGGCGAACAGACCCGCGCCGCCCGCCAGGGCGAGCGCGCCGAGCGGCCGCGTGACCTTCATCTCCCACCACATCCAGAGACCCGACAGCACCCAGAAGACCATCGCGCCGATGGCCGCGTCGACCGTCACGGCCCACACCGTATCCATGGTGTAGCCGGTCGCGTATCCCCGCCGGCGGTGGAAGCGTTCGAGCATCGCGTTGGTCCGGTGCGGCAGCCGCTCGATCAGCAGGGCGTGACTGGCCGGCGTGTAGGTGATCCGGCGCGGTGTCAGCAGATCGTTCCGAGTGATCACGATCGCCCCGTCCTTGCGGAGGGTCACGCCGTGCGCGCCGTCGAGATCCAGCGATGCCAGGATCTGGCGTGAGATCGTCCTGAGCTCGGCATCGTTCGGGAACACGCCGTCGTACACGAGCTCGCGCTCGCGCTCGAACTGCGGCGCCCCGCCACCCGACTCGTCGACGAACAGCGCCCGGTGATTCATCACCGCGGTGCTGAGCGCGTACATCAGGAGCCATGGGAACAGGAACAGCGCCAGATACATATGCGTACGGCGAATCAGGAGAGAAAGGCTCATCGGCCGGTGATGATACAGTCGTTTCTCCATGGGACGAACAGGTGGATCCCGCATCATTCCTGCGCTGATCATCGGTGTCGTCGCGGCGGGAACGCCGCTCATTCCCGGCGCCTGGGCTCGAGGTGGTGGAGCTTTGGACGGTCAGGCTCCTGCCCGCGACGCGGCGGTTCGCTACGTTCCGGACGATCTGCAGGACACATCCTGGCTGAGGAAGCTCGGCACTGCGCAGGCCAAGGCCGTCGAAGGTGTCAAGGCGTTCCATGACTTCGCCTTCACTGATCGCCGCAGCGAGAGCGGCATCACCTTCCAGCACCACATCGTGGCGGATGCGGGGAAGACCTACAAGGCCGCCCACTACGATCATGGCAACGGCCTGGCGATAGCCGACGTGGACGGAGACGGCCTCACCGACATCTATTTCGCCAACCAGGTCGGCGGCAATCAACTCTGGAGAAATGCCGGCGGCGGAAGGTTCGAGAACATCACCGCGGCGGCAGGAGTGGCGGTTCCCGATCGGGTGAGCGTGACCGCGTCGTTTGCCGACATCGACAACGATGGCGATGCGGATCTCTACGTCACCACCGTTCGCGGCGGCAACCTGCTGTTCGAGAACGAGGGCAAGGGCCGGTTCCAGGACATCACCGCCGCCGCCGGCCTCTCGTACGTGGGCCACTCGTCGGGAGCCGTGTTCTTCGACTACGACCGCGACGGGCGCCTCGATCTCTTCCTCGTCAATGTCGGACGCTATACGACCGACACGGTGGCCGGGGAGGGCTACAAATACTACGTCGCCTTCGACGACGCGTTCTCCGGCCATCTCAAGCCGGAACGTGCCGAGCGCAGCATCCTGTATCACAACCAGGGCGGCAACCGATTCGTCGACGTGTCCAAACGAATGGGGATCGTCGACTTGTCCTTCACCGGCGATGCCACCGCCCTGGACGGCAATGACGATGGCTGGCTCGATCTCTACCTGACGAACATGGAAGGGGACGATCAGTATTACGAGAATGGTGCGGGCAGGATTTTCGTGAGGAAGAGCCGGCAGGTGTTTCCCCGCACGTCCTGGGGCTCGATGGGGATCAAGGTCTTCGACTTCAACAACGACGGGCGGCTCGACATCTTCGTCACCGACATGCACTCGGACATGAGCCAGACGATTCCGCCCGAGCAGGAAAAGCTGAAGTCCACGATGAAGTGGCCGGTCTCGTTCCGCGGCACCGGCAAGACCAGCATCTGGGGCAACAGCTTCTTCCTCAAGGACGGACCGAACAGATTCCGCGAGGTCTCCGACGACATCGGGGCCGAGAACTACTGTCCGTGGGGGCCGAGCGTGGGCGACCTGAACGCCGACGGGTTCGACGACGCCTTTATCGCCTCGGGGATGAACTATCCCGAGCGCTACATGATCAACTCGGTGAAGCTGAACGAGGGCGGCCGCCGCTTCGTGGACGCCGAGTTCGTGCTCGGGATCGAGCCGAGGGCAGGCGGCGTCTCGACGCCGTTCTTCGAGCTGGACGCGTCGGGCAAGGACCGCAACCACAAGGACGCGCAGGGCGAGGCCGGCCGCATCGCGATCTGGGGCGCCCGGGGCACCCGCTCCTCGGCGATTGTCGACGTCGACGGCGATGGCGATCTCGACATCGTCACCAACGACTTCAATGCGGCGCCGATGGTGCTGATCAGCAACCTGTCAGAGAAGGCACAGGTGCGCTACGTCGCCGTGAAGCTCACCGGATCGTCATCGAACCGGAACGGCCTGGGCGCAGTGGTCAAGGTTACGGCCGGCGGCGCCACCTACACCAAGGTGTTCGACGGGAACTCGGGCTACCTGTCGCACGGCCTGTATCCGCTCTACTTCGGGCTCGGTGCGGCACAAGCCGTGGACGGGATCGAGGTGCAGTGGCCGTCGGGGAAGAGGCAGACGGTTCCGGGGCCGTTCAAGATGAATTCGTTGACAGAGATCAAAGAAGAATGACGTTGTCCGCAGTCCGCAGTCCGGGGCCGCGGCTTCAGGCGGAAGGCTTGACCCGCGCCGCCGGCCTGTAACCCACCTTGGCATACTCCGGCGCCTGCGGCACATACGCCGCATCGAACCGCGGATCGGGCGGATCGAACCGGTTCGCCTTGGAATCGATCGTCCGTCTCAGGTCGTTGATGTCGCCGTGGATGAACGAACCGCGGACTCCCGCGGCATCGACGATGTCGATTTCGTAGCGGCCGCCTTCGGATATGCCCCCCGCCAGCGTGTTCTTCCAGAAGATCGAATCCACATAGGTGCTCCCGGTGCCGTCGTCGTCCACGCCGTTCCAGTTGCCGGTGAACGTGCAGCGAGTGACCGCGACGCGCGATCGTGCGAAGACCGTCAGGGCGCCGGAGCCGTTCTGCGTGTGATACTCGCCCCCGCTCAACATCCCGACGTAGTCGACGCCGAGATTGGCGACGTTCCCCGTGAACAGGCAGTTCTCGAGCGTGGCGCGGCTGCCGTGGAGCACGTCCACGGCTGATCCGGTGATCTGGGTGCGGTTGTTCCTGAAAACGCAGTCGCGAAACAGCACCGAGTCCTGCAGTTGATCGAGGTGCTCGACCGAGACGCCGCCGCCGCACGGGCTGGTGTAGTTGTCGACGACCTCGACCTGCTCGATGGTCGGATAGGACCGCGCGTAGATCTTGATCCCGCCGCCGTCTGCGAAGAAGAACGGCGTCTTCCGCACGTCGTCCGATTCGATCGGCGAACGATCGCCGGAACCGGTCGTGAAGTTGTTGGCGCCGGTGATCCTGAACCCGCGCATTACCGTCTTGCGCGAGATGCCGTCGCCGAAATACACGACGTGGTTGACGACTGCCGGATGACTCGGCGCCTTCCGATCCGCGATGTCGGGATTGGCTGCCGTCAGCGTGACGTCGCCCTCGGCCTCGAGCGTAATGCCGTCGTGCCGGGCATTGAACCAGATCAGTGCCTGTCCCTTCGCCTTCGGCCGGTAGGTGCCGGCATGCACGATGACTCGCTTGTTGTCGGGATCCTTGGCTGCCGCTTCGAGGGCGTCCTGGATGTTGCTGCCTGGATGAACATGCTGTCCGTCGCCCGCGGTCCGCGGTCCGCCCCTCGACTGTGCTCGGGACGGCCTCGGGAATGCGTTGACCGGCAGAGCTCCAAGCGCGGCGAGCAGCTGAAGAACCGTGCGGCGATTGGGAACTGGAGGCTTCATCGGGAGGATCAAGGCTACCACCCGGCCTTACGGCGTGCCATCCGGACCCGGACCCCGGCGACCGGACCGCGGCCTACCGTCACCGCGTGAACGTCGATTTTCCGGTGGACTTGCTGCGTGCCATCGACCGCGAGGCGAGACGCATCGGGGTGACCCGGCAGGCCTTCATCAAGTTGCGCCTGGCTGATACCCTCGCGGGCTCACGCTGATGCTGGCATTCGCGGGCTGCACGTAACGCCGGCTGCGTGCCCGGCAACCAATGCTGATCCGGGGACT
>Ga0111539_10000869_pt1 | contig 39455 bp, 26 predicted proteins | sample RhiMethybrSRZTD1_FD_79667 | JGI IMG/M metagenome (GOLD analysis project Ga0111539, IMG submission 79667) | Populus rhizosphere microbial communities from Tennessee, USA - Rhizosphere MetaG P. TD hybrid SRZTD1 (version 2) (version 2) | ecosystem: Host-associated > Plants > Roots > Rhizosphere >...
CCTGTGGCTCCGCGGCCACGATGCAACGGCGCTCATGCGGACGGCGAGCTTCGCCGACGTCGTGTTCCTGCTGCACCGGAGCCGGCTCCCCACCGCGCATGAACGCCGGCTGATCGACGCGATTCTGATTGCGGTGTCCGACCACGGGCCGGGATCCCCGTCGGCGGCCGCCGCTCGTGTGGTCGCCACGGGCAGCCGTCTGGCGCCCGAGGCCGCGGTGGCGGCCGGTGTGCTCGCGATTGGCGACAGTCACGCCGGCGCGGGACACGCCTGCATGCAGCTCATCGCCGAAGGGCTCCAGCTCAAACGCGACCAGAACATCTCGATGGCCGACGCGGCGGCCAGGATCCTGACGGCGGTGAGAGACCGCGGCGCCCGCTTCCCCGGGCTGGGGCATCGCACGCACTCGACCGATCCGCGCTCGGCGGTCCTCTTCGACCTGGCCCGGGAGGGTGGCACCGAGGGCGACGGCGTCGCGTTCATCCGGGCCGTGGAAGACGCGGCTCGAAGCGCCGTCAAACCGTTGCCCGTCAACGTGGACGGCGCGCTGGCGGCCGTCCTGTACGACCTCGGGTTCCCGCCGCTCTTCGCGAAGTTGATCTTCATCATCGGGCGCGTCGCCGGACTGACGGCGCAGGTGTCCGAGGAGTACACGCGGGAGAAGCCGATGCGCATCCGCATCCCTGTCGTCTATGACGGGGATCCCCCAAAGGGGTAAGGTACCCCCAGACACTCCTTGGCACGATCTCTTCCGTCGCCACGCGTCCCGGATCGCGCGATCCACCAGCAGCTCGGCCGCATCATGGCCAGCGCGACGTTCCGGCCGGTGGCCCGGCTCCGCCGCTTCCTCCAGTTCATCGTCAGCGAAACCGTCGCCGGCCGCGGCGACAAGCTGAAAGAGTACGTGGTCGGGGTTCACGTGTTCGGCAAGGAAGCCGCCTTCGATCCGCGCACCGATCCGATCGTGCGCGTGCAGGCACGACGGGTGCGCGCGCGGCTCGCCCGCTACTACCAGGAAGAAGGCGTCAGCGACGAGGTGTTGATCGAGCTGCCGAAGGGCCGCTATGCGCCGGCGTTCCGGCGAAGCACGGGAGACCGCCCGGCCAGGAGCGTTGCCGGCACGCCGATCGTCAGCCGCAATGCCGTCGCCGTCCTCCCGTTCGCCGATCACAGCCGCGCCGGAAACCTCGGGTACTTCTGCCGGGCGGCGACGGGACAGCTGATTCACCGGCTCGCGCAGATTCCGACGGTGCGCGTCATTGCCGCCGCGCTCGTCGATCCGATGGAGGCGCGCGACGCCCGGGCGAGCGGCACCAGCGCCGCGCTGGTCGTGACGGGCAGCGTGCGTCCCGCGGGCGACCGCGTCGTCGTCACGACCCAGTTGGTGGACAGCGTGACGGGATCGTGCCTTGCGTCTCAGAGCGACGAGACCCGGCTGAGCGAGGATGCCGATGCGGTCGCCGCGATTGCCGACGCCCTGGTCGCCAGGATTCAGCCGGCGCTCTTCGCCGATCGAGCCGAGCGCGCGGCGAGACATACCGAGAACCTCGCGGCTCGCAATCTGTATCTCCAGGGCAAGTACCACTTGAGCCAGCGCACCGAAGAAGGCCTGCTCAAGGCGGCCGAGCTCTTCCAGAAAGCCACCGTCGAGGATCCGCAATACGCGTTGGCCCACAGCGGGATCGCCGACGCGAATGGCCTGCTGTCGCACTACGGCGTCGTGCACCCGGCGACCGCGTGGACGCGCGCGGCATCGAGCGCGGCGACGGCCGTGATGCTCGACGGCGATTCGGCCGAGGCCCACACGTCGCTCGCCCACGTCAAAGCGACGCAGGACTGGGACTGGACCGGCGCGGAGCGTGCCTTTCAGCGGGCGATCTCGCTCAACCCGCGCTACCCGACCGCGCACCATTGGTACGCCATGTCAGTGCTGGTGCCGATGGGCCGGCTGGACGAATCGCTGAAGGAGCTCAGTCTGGCGCAGTCGCTCGATCCGGTGTCGTCGATCATCGCCAGGGATCTCGCCGTCACGCACTGTTACCGGCGCGAATTCGATGCGGCGCTCGAGCAGTGCGACCACACCATCGAGCTCAATCCCCATTTCTCTCCGGCCTATCTCACGCTCGGCATCGTGCAGGAACAGCGGAAGGAATACGACGAAGCGGCGGCCGCGTTCGAGCGCGCCGTGCGCCTGTCGCCGCTCAGCCACCGCATGACCGCGGCCCTCGGCCGGACGCTGGCGCTCTCGGGCAAGCGTCAGAAGGCGCTGAAGATCGTGCGCGAGCTCGAGACGCTGGCCAAAACGCGGTACGTCTCGCCGTTCGATTTCGCGTCCATTCAGTTCGGGCTCGGCCAGCTCGATACCGGCTTCAGGTGGCTGAACCAGGCCTGCGACGATCGCTGCTTCGAGCTGCTGGCGCTCGCCGTCGATCCGCGGTTCGACGCGTTGCGAAGCGACCGGCGACTGGTGGCGATCGCGAAGCGCATCGGCCTCCAGTAGCGCTACCGCTGCAACCGCTTCGCCTGCTTGATGAGCGCCGCGGCCTGCGTCACGCCGATGTGCAGAACGGCGGCCAGCGCCTCGGGCTTGAGCGCGGCCAGGTCCTCGACCGACACGATCCCGGCATCGGTCAGCCGCGCAATCCGGGCCTCACCCAGACCTTTGACATCGGTGAGCGCGGACGACCCGACGGGACCGCCCGGCACCTGCCGTGCCGACACGTCGATGCTGACGCTGATCGCGCCCTTCTTGCGGATCGGCAGCGACGTCTTGTGGACGTCGCGCCCGGCCGCGTCCTGAACGACCAGGACCAACGCCTTTGCGCCCTCGACCAGCTTGTTGAACTCGTCGCGGTTTCGATCGATCCGGAACAAGCCGGCATCGTCCACCAGGGCCTCGCCGATCGCCCGGCCCGTGTCGGTGGTGAGCACGACCCGCGAGCCCGCTGCCCCGCGCCCGCCTTTCGTGACGATCTTCCCGATCGCGATCGTGTCGCGCTGCACGCCGGTGACGAGACGCGCGGCCTTCCGGTCGTCGCGCAGGCGCGTGAGCGCGCGGCCTTTGGCCAGCATGACGCCGGCCGCCGCGATCGTCTCGGCCGCGTCGGCGCCGACGCGGGCCCGCAGGCGGGCGATTTCGCGGACCGACGCGCCGCCCGCGAAACTCCGGATGCGATCGACCTGCTGCAATGCCAGGTCTCGCGCGCGATCGGCCACCTCGGCCACGCGGATGACTTCCGCATCGAACTGCTGATTCGTAATCTTGCTGCGCATTGTCGAGGCTCCAGAAGTGTCGGCCGTGTCAGGTCGACGGGAAGAGTGCATCGTGCAGCGCGCGCTCGAGCTCGGCCGCCCGCACGCACTGATCGCCGAACAGGAGCTGCCTCAACACCATGTTCTCGCCCGGTAATGGAAACTGCACGCCCACCCGCACGAAGCAGTGCGTGCCGTGGTTGTCCGTCGTCCAGTTCATGTACCCGACTGTCATCGCCGAGTAGAACGCGTTGACGAACCCTTCCTTGAACCGGTTCGACGTCACCCGGAGTGAGAACGCGAACAACAGCGCGTTGGTGCCGATGAAATCCAGGGCCAGATCGCAGTCGCTCTGGTTGTCGTCGAACGTGAGGTCGTCGAGGGTGAACAAACTGATCGAGCTGAGGGCAAGCGTGCTGACGCCGTCGAGCGCATCGAGCACGACCTGGTTGTCGGTGAACTGGATGTTGCCGCCGACGAGCACGGGCCGGTCCTCGAGCGGGTCGGCGTCCGGCTGCGGCAGCGTGTCGTTCAGGTTGAGGCCGGACAAGCCGGCCAATTGCAGGAACAACTCGTTCGACACGCCGAGGTTGAGCATCGCGACCACGGCGCCGCCGATCGCCGCCGTGAACACCGCGAGCGGTGATCCTTCGGGGATGTCGAGGCCGAGCGGCGATCGCGTCGACTTGTTCTGAAAGTCGGACCCGAGCGCCGTGAGCTGATTGCCTTCGACTGAGACCGCGCCGAGCGCAATCACCTCGATCGCCCGCCCCTCGGGCGCGATGACGACGTTGTCGTGGATGCGCAGCGCCGGCGTCCCGTCCTGGCGCTGCCGCGGAGTCTGCGCCGTCGGCGTCAGACGAACTTCCCGCAGCGGCACCTCCGCGTAGCCGACGACGATGCCGCCTCGCCGGGTGAGCGTCGGCGTCACAGCGATCACCTGCTGCGGCGGCACGCCGTTGTGGCGGATGACGTTGCGATGAATCTCCAGCCCCTGGCTGTGCAGGACGAACACGCCGCACGCGGGGATGCGCACCACGTTCCCGTTCCGCTCGATCGTGTTGTCGCGAATGATCAAGTCGTCCACATCGGCCAGCGCGATGCCGCCGGCCGCCATGTCCTCGGCTCGAGACGGCGGCACGGCCTGCTGTCCGAGGCGCAGGCAATCTTCGATGGTGTTCGCGGCAATCTCGAGGCCGTGGACGGAGATGACGTCACCCTCGCCAGCGACCAGATCGAAAAAGTGGGCCACCCTGATGCCGCAGTCGCCCATGTTGCGGATTTCATTGCGCAAAATGCGCACATCGGTCAGGTCGCCGTCGGAGATGAACCCAGGCCCGGCCGGGGGCACGAGAATGAAACCGAGCTGCGGATCTTCGAGCAGCGTCGTCCCGCCGGGCTCGAGGCGCAGTTCCGCAAAATGTGCCGTCGCTTCGTCGAGCGTCGAGCTGCGCGCCACGCCGGCCGGATCCGTCTCGCGCCGCGCGGTAAACGACTCGAACAGCGATCCGAAGTTGGGCCGGGTCCCGCGCGCCGTCACGCTGCCGAGCACGATCCCTGTCCCGAGCCCGCCGTCGATTTCGTTACGGACGATGAGTACGCGCTCGGAGCCGCCGCCGATCTGCAGACCACCGGCGGCCATCGCCAGAATGGTCTCCCCCACGCCGCTCAGAATGCGATTGCGCTCGATCCGGAGGTCGCGGCCTGCCACGAACACGGCCACTTCACGGAACAGGGGCACGCCGGTTGTGGCAAGGCCGGTCTGGATTCTCGAGTCCAGGAGCTCGAACCGCAACATTCTCGTCGCGACGACCGCGCTGCGGCCTCGCGCGCTGATGTCCACGTCCTCGATGGCGACGGCTCGCCCATCGTCAGCGAGGATCGCGTGTCCCTGCGGCGCTTCGATCGAGAGCGAGCGAATGACGATGTTCTCCACGCCGCGGAGCGAGAAGACCGGATTGGCGTCGGGTGCGACAATGCGTGTCCGGCGGCCGCAGCCGTGAATGATCACGTCACGGCGGCCGTCGAGAATCACACGCTCCCGATAGACACCCGGCAGAATGCAAATCTCGCCGCCCTGCGGGGGCAGCTGGGCAAGCGCGGCGGCGATCGTCGGCACATCGCCGCCCGGCGACCCGACGGTGATCGTGCAGCAGCAGCCGCCGCCCGTCGCGTCGCCCGTCTCGAGACCGCACAGCGAAGGGAACGTCTGGCGACAGTCCTCGCGGACCTCCGTCGTCTCGCCGGCCACGGTGACGATGGCGAGCCGGCAGTGGAACCGCTGCACGCCGTGCGGCGCCTGCGGCAGCGGCTGGCCGGCGGCGTCCCGTGGCACGAGGATGTCGCCGATCGACGCGCCTGAACCCGAGAATGTGCGGGCCGGAATCATCCAGTAGTCGCCGGCGCGGTACGTGCCGGGCGCGAACGCGACTTCGATGCCGCCCTCGATCGCGATCGCGGTGTTGGCGGCGGTGATCGGGATCGATCCGGTCGCGACGTCGCTGCCGGCGTCGTGATCCCAGCGCCGGACCTTCGGGTGATCCACCGCCGCCGGATCCGGAATGGTCTGGCCGTGGGCGTCGAACTCGAGCCGGAACCGGCCGTCGCTGTCCGTCCGCCGGCCGATGACTTCGACCACCGGCCCCGTCTCGCCGGCAAGATCCAGGGCGTCGTGTCCAAGCTCGACCCAGCGGTTCTCGTGAAAGCCAAGCACATCGTCGCGCCCGGCATCGGGGATCACCAGCTCGTTGCCATCGAGCTCGAGCCACTCGGCCGCGATCGAGCCGTTGTCGCGCGACCACTTGAACGTTGCAGGCGTCGCCCCGCCGATCCCGCCGGTGCGCTGGATCTCAATGCGATACAGCTGGTTCTCGAGCCGCGCATAGCCGGCGGCGGTGGGCACGACGCACGGCGTCTCGGGCGGCTGCGCTCCGGTTGACGCGGTCAACCGGCCCGTCGTCTGGCCGGGCGGCACGAACCCGCGGAGGGAGTCGCAGGTCGCGTTGACGCCGACCGGCACGATGATCGGGCGGACGACGGTTTCGGTGCGCGTGGCCGTGTCGGGTCCGCCGAGGGCGACCTCGCGGATTTCCGGATCTTCGATCGCGGTGACGTGCCGCTCGAACACCTCGAGGAGCACGACGTAGAGTCCCGCCGCAGTCGGCGCGTCGAGGATCTGCTCGTCGGCCAGCTCAGCCAGAATGCCGTGCACCCACATCCGGCCGCCCGCCACGTGCAGATCGCCTCCCGAGACGGTGACCTCGAAGCTGTCCGGCTCGGCCGCCGGAATGCAGCAGCCGCCGATGATGTCCACGATGGCGCGGCGCCGCTGGTAGGCGAGAATCTCGACTTCCTCGTTCCAGTCGGCGTCGACCGGCACGCGGCCCTGCTGCATCAGGACGCCCGAGTAGGGCCGGTCCGGCCTGAATGTCGACCGAGAGAAATCACCCTTCATGCGCGCCTCCCCGCCTCACGTCGCAAACAGAATCCCGGCCTCGAGAGCCACCGGGAGGAACTCGTCGAGCCGAACCTTCAGGCCGGCTTCACGCTGGGGAGACTTCAAACTGCAGAACGCGCCCATCTCCGACTCGTCGTCGGCGCCGCGCGAGATCACACCCGGCCCGCGCCAGTCGAGCTGGCCGTAACCGGGCCGGCCGTAGATGAGCGACGTGAAACGCGGCTCGAGCCGGGTTTCGATGATGGCGGCTTCCGCCGACGGTGTGCCGTCCGGAATGTCGGGCTGGCAGTGGAACCGCCGCGGCACGCGCGACGCGTGCGGCACCCACGAATAGCGGACGCAGCCTTGCTGCCGGCGTTCGGCGGTCACGACGCCAAGAAAGATTGAGTTCTCGCCAAGCGTCATCTCGGCCGTGTTGACGGCGCCGACGATCGTGCAGCGCGAGACCACGAGGGATCCGCCGAACGGCGCGCCGCTCGCGCCGCCATACGCCAGGTTGGCCTCTTCGTGCGCGTCGACGATCGAGTCGGTCAGCGCGACCGCGGCCTCCGGCGCCGCCTCGATGGCGCCGAGGATCGACTGCCGAATCGTGGCCTCGGCCGTGTTGGCCTCGATGACCAGCGAGACGGCGCCGGGCGTGCCCGGCGTGCCGTCCTGGGCGAGTGTCAGTCCGGGCACGAAGGTGCAATGCGCAATATCCAGCTCGTCGAGCGTGCCGCCGAGGATCCACGCCGCATCGCCAATCACGAGCCCGTTCAGTTCCAGCGCGCTGCCGTCCGCTCCGGTGATCGCGACATCGGCCGGCAACCGCAGCGTCGGACGCTGCTCGTTGGCGGCGCGGATGATCAATCGGCCGTCGGCCGGAATGTTCACGGCCGGCAGCGCGTCCCGGTAGATCTGGCTGTCCACGATCTCGATGACCCGCGCCTCTCCGGCGTTCCAGGCGCTCTGGGCATCGACGAGCGCGTCCGCCAGGTTGTCGAAGAAGCCGACGCCGGCCGGCAGCCCGATCTGAATCGCCTGCACGAGCGGGTCGTCGGGATCGCCCACGACCGCGGTCGGCGCGCCTTCGATTTCGTCGCCCCGCTCGTACTGGCCGCCGCCCATCGCTGCGCTGAAGCCGTAGTACGACGTGACGCGGAAGATTTCCGGACGCTCATCCGGATCGGAAAACGCCAGCCGGCCGCGCACCGGGTCGATGCAGATCGACAGAGGCGGCAGGGCGCGCGTGATCGGCTCGAGATCGCAGGCCACCACGTCGAACCCGGCAATCGGCGCCCAGCCGGTGCCGCTCGGCACCATCACGGTGAGACTGCGGCCCGGTCCGTAGTACTGACCAAGTCCGCCTTCGAGATCCGCGTGCAGCGCGCGCGGCCGGATCGGCGCCGGCACGTTGATCTCCTCGGCGACATGGGCGACGCCGACCTCTGCAATCGGGTGATGGAAGAGCGGCGCGTCGTTGCCGAGCGTGCTGAACACGTACCGGGCGTCGTCCGGATCCCCGACTGCCGTCGGCTCGATCAGCTGCAGCGGGAACGCGCCCAGGCGGAACAGATACAGACCGACGCTCGGGATGTTGTGTTTGCCGCGGCGCGACGCGATGTGCCGGACGTCTACCGTGTGCGCGGCCGAATCGAAGGGCCGGTTCACGTGATCGAGCGCGTTGGCGTTCCGCAAGTCCGGCGTTCGCGGCCGGTGCAGACGCAAATGATTCATGTATTGCGTCGTCGGCAGCAGTTCGAAGAACTCGACGACATGGGCGGCCCAGTCGGTGACGTCGCGGGCGAGATCCTCGAGGACCGCGGCCGTGCCCTTGCGCCGGCGGTAGCCAATCATGTTCGCGACCTCGGCCCGGCCGTTTCGGCCGAGGGGCGGCAGCGCGCGCATGCCGATGAGATCGCCGATGTACGGCACGACCCACGATTCACAGGTCTCGATGAACTGGTTGTCGTAGAGCTTGGCGATGTCTTTTTCGAGGACCTCGGCTTGCGACGCGAGGATTTCGATCAGATCGCGAAGCGGATAGCCGCGATCGGCATCGCGGTTGCGGTACACCGCCGGGAGCAGGTCGTAGAGGACCTGCGCGTTGTACCGGCTCATGCCATCACCCTGAGGTCGAGCGGGCCGCGGGTAATCGTCAGGAGTTGCGCCGGCAGGATGGTCCGCGTCACGGCGTCGTACCGCGCGCCGAGCGCCGGCAAGCCGAACTCGTCGGCCGTGTTGCCACCGCTCGACACCTCGTACGTCAGTGCATCCAGATCGACCGCGAGGACGCCGGCGACCCGCTCGATCGTTGCGACGACGTCGCTCGTCGCCACCCGTGAGGCAAATTCGCGCGCGCCGAACGAGAACGCCGAGCGAAGCGCCGCCTCGGACGAAGCCAGCACCACGTCCTGCTCGTAGTCCGGATCGATCTTGATCTTGGCCGTGAGCGCGAAGAAGAGCGGCTCGAACGGCGTGATCCGTGCCGGCTGAAACGGCACGCGCGCGCGATCGACCGCGGCGATGAGATTGACCAGGACTTCAGATCCGACGTCCGCGCCCTCAGGTCCGGCGACCGTGACGTGAATCAACCGCTGACTGCCCGCCCACAGCCAGTCCGCTCGGGCCTTGCCGATTCCGCTGAACGTTCGCGCAAAGTCTTCGAAATCGGTCAGCGAGACGACGCGGTCGAGCGTCCGAACGGTGAACGGCGCGTTCTCGCGCGCGCCGTCGCGCGTTTCCGGATCCTGCGCGCCGCTCGAGGCGATCGGATTCGTCACGCTTCGCACACCGAGCGGCTTGCGCGGCAAAAGGGTGATGCGGTTCTCCCCCACCAGCCCCGAACTGCCGAGTCCGCTCCGGTACGTCGCCGTGACGTTTTCCGACCCGGTGGGGAGGCGCGCTCCCCTCAGGCCGTCGCCAAACTGGATCTCAGTCTTGCCGGCGTCGTTCAGCCGCAGCACGTAATTGCGGTCGCGCGGACCGAGCGGATAGAAGCTCGGCGTCTCCTTCCACGTGAGGCCGTTGGCCCGGACCTGGAGCGTGCTCTCGCCGCCGCTCGGCGACAGCGCGGACGAGACGTGGGTCAACGGGTTGTACTTCGGAAAAAAGATCTGGAACCGCTGGCTGCCGTCGCCGCTCCCGAGCACTTCCGAGCGGCTCTCCCCGTGCGTCGCAGGCGCGACGTTCGCGTAGATCCGGACGGTATCGCGCTTGTAACTGCCGGCCAGCGGTTTGGTGAGATAGAGAATCGTGTACGCGCCCTGACCGACCTCGAGCAGCTCGAGATCCTCGGCAATCGTCACGCCTTCAAAGTCGCCGAGCTGCTGTCCCGTCAGGACCACGTGCTTCCCGGGCGCCAGGTCGGGAACGATGCTCTCGAGCTCGATCGTGTCCGTGCCGGCATCGAGCGTGTCGATCGGCAGTTCGGCCAGCTCGAGGATCTGGCTCACGGTGTGAATCCCCGTGTCGCGGATGTTGTAGTGCTCGATGTGCGACGTCGGGTCTTCGCCGCCCGGGGCTGCCTTGAGGACGAGCCGTGAAACTTTGCCTGACAGGCCGAAGTCCGCAGCCGACTCGGTGGCCACGGTCTCGACCTGGTAGGTCCTGGCGCCCTCGAGCCGGCTCACGAGCACGACCCAGTCGTTTTCGACGATGCCTTTCACTTCCTGATCGGCAAGGATGGTGCGGTCGTCGCCGCGATCGACGTCCTGCGAAGTCCTGGTGATCGGCCAGCCGCCGTCGTCCCAGTCGTTGGGGTACGGCGCGTCTGCGGCCGAGGCGTCCCCGCCCAGGCTCGTGGGCCGCCACTCTTTCGGCGTCGACTTGTACAGCGGCGCGTTGTGTCCGAACGGGGCGACGCTGGCGCGGAGCGCGTAGAGCCCGGGATCACCCGGCGCCGGCGGCTCGGGCGGCGTCTGCCGGATCGAGGTGAGCACGTCGATCATCTGGTCGATCGAGTCACCCGACGTCAGCAGCGTCGTCTGCAGGTCCGTTGACGAATAGGTATCGCTGAGCAGCTGGTCCGTGACTTCACCGAAGCCAAAGTCGGTGAATTCGCCGAAGCCTTTGCCGGGCGCGAAGTACTGAACCTGCGCGGGCGGGTTGAGCTGGAGCGTGATGAGCGTGCGCCCTTTCTCGGGCTCCAGGCGCGCGGTCTGCACCCGCAGAAACGCTTGCGATGTACCGCCGTCACCCGTGACGAGCAGCACCGGATCGCCGGCCTTGAGGTTGGACGCCGTGCCCTTGATGTAGAAGCTTCGGGTCGTCTCATCGAACGCCTGCGGGAAGGTGAGACGCGGGCGGAGGTCGTTCCAGCGCGGCTTGGCGAACAAGTCTTCGGATGTCTCGAACGTCTGCGGCGTTTCCTCCTTGACCGGGATGCTCTGCGCGGCGGTGCCGGCGGCGACGATCACCTCGCGCGGCGATCCCGAGGCCGAGTCGAGCAGAAACGCGAGCAGCACCGAAGCGGCCAGACCGGGTCGCAGCTCGTAGCCGATCAGCCGCGCGAGCTCGAGGAGCGATCCGCGCTCGACGGCCGTGCGCAGATACGCCTCGTTCAGCATGCGCTCCTCGTAGAACGCCAGGACGTCCAGCGGTACCGACCACGCGTCGATGAGCGCAATCGTGAAGTCGTCGTTGGTCCGCCGGCCGAGCTCCTGCAATCGCGCCTTCCGCGAGATCTGCGCGAGCATCGTCGTCTTGAACCGCGCGTGGGTGCCGACGCGCCAGACGAGGGCCGGCAAGCCGGGGCGATTCGTGCCGGAGGCCGGCACCAGCGCCGTGACGCCCGCGCAGCACTGGCAGACGGTCGCGAGATCCTGCGCGTTCATAGCCCGCCCTCCATCACGACATCGAGCAGGCCGTTCTCGCGAAGGCTCGGATCGTTGTCGAGCCTCGCGATCTCGTGATCGCCGATCGCGATCGACCCGTCGTCGAGCTCGGTGGTGGGCGCACGCGCCCATCGCTTGAAGACCTCGACACTGACCGCGTCCACGCCGCCGACCGACATCGCGCGCTCGTAGATCTGGCTGAGGTACACCGCCTGTCCGAACGTCCACGCGTCCGGGAAGAAGACCCCGGCGCCGCCGTCCGCCAGTCGCCGGTTGCTGAAGACGTCGAGCAGCGCCTGCTTCACGGCGCCCCGCTCGTAGCCCGGCAGGACGCAGACGCGCAGCCGAATCTCGAGGGGGACGAACAGCGGCGGCCGCACCTCGAGATCGAACCCGGCCATCCGGAAGGCGTTGAGGTGATTGCGCATCTCGAGCGCAAACTCGGCGTCCACGGCGCGGCCGCCTTTGCGATCGATCGCGACGAAGACCGTGTACCAGCTTCCAGTCCAGCGGAACCGTGCGGCCGCCCGCTGCACGTCGGGGTGCCGCTCGGCGGCGCGCGCGTAGTCGTCTGCGGTGATCGCTCGTTCCTGCGTCCGAAACGCCTGCGGCGCGTACCGGCGCACTTCCTCCAGCGCCTCTGGCAGGACGAACCCGAAGGCCGGCATCGGGTTGCGAACGCTCGTGATGCCGGATGGGCCGTCAACGACATGCGCGATGGCGTCGCGCCCGACGTTGCCCGCCTGCGGCAGGCCAACGCGGTACCTGCCGGTGAACACCGTGCCGGCGGCTGGCCGCTCGCCGTTGTCGTCGTCGCCGAACCGCAGGTGCGCGATGCCGTCGTTGTCGATCTCGGCGACGAAGGCCTCGGTGAATTCGTCGCTCGAGAGCAGGTCGCGCTGCGGCCGCCACACCTCGCCGGTCGCGGCGGTCAGCGTGACGATCGGCACCGCGTCGGCCGCGGTGTAGCTCGCGAGCTGCGAGGCCGGGAACACGCCGGAGGGCAGCGGTGCCGCATGGACCAGCGGTCCCAGATCCAGCCGCGGCCGGAACTCGGACGGATCGGCCGGGACCGTCGTCAGCACTTCCGTCATCGATCGACCGTGATCGGCCGCGACGACGTTGCCGCGTGCGACGCTCACGACCGGGAGATACACCTGGCCGTGGGCCTCGTCGGTTTCAGCGGAGATGCACAACGCGAACGTCAACGCATCGGCCTCCTCCCACTCGATGTCGGTGACCGGGACGAGCTCGACCGGGTCCTGCCCGAATTCGACGCCGGTGATTCGGACCACCTGGCAATGTGACGGGTCGGCGTCGGCGGCGGCACCGCTCTTCGGGCCGATCACCTCTTCGAACAGGAGCAGCATCCCGGGCTCGACGTCGGGGTTCGTGCCGGAGAGCGTCGCCTTCGTCGCGCCAATCGGCAGGCAGCATCGGCGATTGCTCCAGGTGTAGAACTCGAGCCGGTTGAGGCTCGCGCGCAGCGTCACCGGCGTCATCGTCTCGAACACCTGGCTGCCGCCGCGCACGGCCGCCGTCACGTCCGCGGCCGGGATCACGGGCAGGCGCCCCGGCACGCGCGTGAGGAGCGGCAATCCCTCGACGAGCGGGGCGCCGTCGGCGTTGCTGCCGCTCTCGACGCGAAGGGCGATCCACGCGCGCGCGTTCGCGCCCTCGCCGATGAGATAGTCGACGAGCCGGGCGTGGCGCCGGACCGAGACGCGCTGTCGCGCCGTGCCGAGGTAGGCCTCGGTGGCGGCGGCGTCCTGCGCGTAACTCAGTTGATCGCCGACGTACGCGAGGATCTCCACCAGCGCGACGCCCAGATCGGCCGGATTGCGCTCCTGCCACTCAGGCAGAATCGCCGCCATGCGATCGAGCATCTGCCGCCGGAAGCTGTTGTAGTCCTTGGCGAGGTAGTCGATCTCGGGCTCGGTCAGATCCGGCGGCGGACAGATCGACGGCGGCTTGCAGTCGAAGTCGCTCGGACATTCGACCTTGAACGAGAACTCGACCGACGACAGCCGCGGGTCGAATCCGTTCGCCGGCGGCGTGCCGTCCGGCTCGACCAGCGAAAAAGTGTACGTCGAATAGTCGCCGCGCTCTTCCGAGCCGACGGCGAGAATGCGCGTCCGATCGATCTCGCCCAGGCGGTAGGTCGCGAGGAACTGCCGCTCGGCCGCGGGAATCTCCGCCGGCGATCCGGCCGTGATGCTGTCGAGCAGCGCGACCCAGCGGATGTGAACGGGCGTGATGCGAACGCCGCCGTCGATGCGCACGTTGTCGACGCTGAGCCCGCCGATGCCGGCGTCGAAACACTGAATCAGCAGGATTCGCTGGCGGCTGTCCTCGGCCGCCGTCCCGGCGAGCTCGCTATCGATGACCTCGAGGAAGTCGATGCCGTTGATCGCGACGCCGTTGCCGATGGCGCGTTCGATCGCCGCGCGGCGCTCCTCGTCGCCGCAGAGATAACGGGAGCCTGGACCCACGGGCATTACCGCTCCTCCTCGAAGGTCGCCACTTCGCGCCGGCCGGTCCGCCGGATTCGGTACGCGACGGTCACGCGAAGCGTGGATTCCTGGTGCTCGACCTGCACGGTCTCGAGCTCGATGCGGTCGCCCAGCCACTGCTGCAGCGCGCCCTGGACGGTGAACTGCAGCGCGGCCGCGAGGGCATCGCTGTTCGGCTCGAACACCAGCCGGAGCAGCCCGCACCCGAACTCCGGCCGGTTGACGCGTTCCCCCGGCGCCGTGAAGAGCACCTGCTCGACGAGATCACGGATGTGCGTGTCGTCGGGCGTCTCGGCCGTTCGCGCCCGCCCGTCGATGTCGTACGGCAACGCCAGGTTGTACGAAGTCGCCATCGTCAAATCCCCCGGACACGAACTTGTCCCGAGATCACGATCGGCGCGCCCTGCGGCGCCTGGTCGGCCGCGATCGTGAGTCCGGGGCTGGTCTGCAGAATCACGGGCTGACCACCGACCCGCACGCGGGCAGCCGGCGCGAGCCATTGCACTTTCACGCACGGGTGCGGCGAGCCGCCGAGGTTGAACGCGCAGCCGGCGATCGGAAACGTGTCGGCGCTCGTGACCGCGATCTGGCCGCCGAGCTTCACCCGCGGTGAGGCCGGGATCGCGGAGATCTGCCCGGCGTGCGGGCAGGTCGCCACCACGCCGGCGTGATACAGGAAGCCCGGCATCAGATCACCTCCAGCGCGCCGTCGTTCACCGACACGCCGGCCGGGCTGAGCTTGATCTTCGCGGGGCCGGTCGAGAGCTCGATTCCCGACGCGTCGAACTTCAACGTGAGCGGCATCGGAAACACCGGAGGCCCGCCTTCGAGCGTGAGGCTGCCGCCGCCGGGCAGGTCGTCGATCTTCAGCGTCACGCCGTCGGTCTTCCACATCTTCGTCGTCGGCAGCGCCGGCGAGGCCGGCACTTCGTTCGTGCCCCAGAAAAACCCGCCGCAGATGGGATAGTCCGGATCGCCGCCTTCGAATTCGACCCAGACGTTGGCGTCGAGCGGCGGCACCGTGAAGAAGCCCACGCCCGAGCCGGCGTACGGGGCGCACGGCATCGCCCAGCTCAACCGCCCCTCGCCAAGCACCGCCGGACACACGATCTGGACGCGACCCAGATTGAGCGGATCGACGTTGTTGGCGACCTTGCCCCGATACTTGCCGAAGTACTGCGTCATACACGCACGACCGGAACGGTGGACCCGGTGCCCTCACGGGTCGCGGTGAACTTCTGCGAGAACCCGTCTCGCGTGATGGACGACGTGACGCTCTTTACGTAATACAGGCCGTCGTAGGTGAACCCGACGCCGCGCAGCCCGACGAGCCCGCGCGACTTCAGCAGCCCGCCGTAGCGGGCGATGTCCAGTTCGCCGTCCACCGAGATGATGTCGGTGGACGCGTCGGTCTGGCCCTGGGCTTCGGCCGCGGCCTGGGTCGCCGAGCGGCCGCCGTCGGCCTTGTAGGCGCGCACGCCCGCGAGCGCGGGATTGGCCAGCCCGGGGAACAACGCCAGCGGCGGCCGCGTGCTCGCGACGGTACGGATCGGCACGGAAGTGTTCGTCTGGCGGTCCTGCACGACGCCCTGGACCGCGGTCGCCTCCGCTTCGCTGTTCTGGAAGCTGATGCTCTTCACGTTCGTGTCCGGACCGAGATCGACGGAGACCGCCGGTTGCGGCACGCTCAGGCGCGGCGGGGGTCCCCAGTACGCGCGATTGGCGCCGGGCACCGGACCGGGAGTGACGAAGAACACGTACGCGTAGCGCTCCGCCATCTCGACGAGGTAGCCGAGGTCGGTCGCGCGCTGGACGGGCGTGCGCTCGACCGGGACCGGCGCCTCGAACGACGGCGGCGGAATCACTTCCGGGATGAGGCCGAATTGCGCGTACGACGCGATGATCTTGAGCGCGATGACGGCCTCGGGCTGCGCGGGATGCTCGATGGTCTTCTCGACGCGATCCATCGCCACGGTCACGTCCTCGCACGTGATCGTGAACGTGGATTCACCTGGCTTCGGCGCCGGGTTCAGCTGCTGGTGCGTGATGATGCCGTCGAAGAGCACCTCGGGGACGACGCCGACGGTAACAATCATGATCAGTCGGTTACCGGGTTTCAGAAGCGGGTTCGCGATGATCGGGAAGTCGATGAGCGACTTCGGATCGCGCGTCGCGCGCCAGGTGACTTGCGCTCCCGAACGTTCTTCGTCGCTCTGCGTGACCTCGATCTTGTCGAGGGCCTCGAGCAGCGTGAGCGGCGCCGGCAGCGGCACCGTCGGGCCGATGAGCAGCGTGAGATGAACGCCGAGCAGGCTCATCGTGGGCTCCTCAGGGTTGCGGCACCGGTACGCGCAGGACGCGGCCGGGCACGTCGGTCAGCTCGCCCGGATCCATCACGAGATTGGCGTCCGCGACCCGCCAGAACGCCGTCGGATCGCCCAGCGTGCGCGCGGCGATCAGGTCCGGCCGGTCGTCACTGCGCGCCGCCGTCTCGCCGAGGAGTGGCAGCGCCTCCGGCGGCGGCAGGAACCGGCGCGACACGTACACGCGCGGCGTCCCGTCCGGGCTGTACCAGGTCAAGAGCGGCAGCTTGGCGTAACGGCTGGTGGCGTCGAACATCGCGCGCTCCTACAAGATGGCGGTCTGGCCGCCGGTCACGCTCGAGAGCGACTGCGCCTGACCGACCTTCGCAATCACTTCCTTGGTGACGTGATGGGCGAGGAACAAGTGGTAGAGCGGATTCGTGCGTGTCAGGTCGTTGTAGCTCAGCACGCGCATGCCGAGCGAGACCTTCGCGCGAATCGGGTTCAGCTTCGGATCGAACTCCTCCTCGGTGACGCTGAACTCGGTGATGCGAACCGGCAGAATCCGCTTCGCGCCCCAGATGAAGAGCACGATCGGCGCCTGGGGCGGAATCACCTCGATCGTGCCGATCGCGAGCAGGATCGTGTTCGCGATCACGAGCGCGCTCGACGGGTAGACGAGCAACTCGAGCATCGCGAGCTGCGGATGCAATCCCAGCTCCGCCGCGGTCGCCGAGCCGACCTCGAGCTGATCGGTGGCATCGAGCTCGGCGTCGAGCTTGATCGTCTCGATCGGCGCGCCGGTCAGCCGGAACGCGTCCGAGCCACCGCCTTCGCCGGATCCCTGCGACTGCGCTTCGAGCGACCGCGCCATCGACGCCGGGTTGTACTGAAACGCGATTACCGTCGGCGTCGGATCGGGCAGACGGAGTGCGACGAGCGCGCCTTTCAGGGGTTTTGGGGTGTCGGTGAGAAATGCCATGATTGTCTCCGTCTACAAGCCCACGACGCCGCGGGCGTCGTCGAAATTGGTTGTGATTTTGCCGTTGGCCTCTCTCGCCCGATCTCGCAGGGACTCGAACGTGACCATGTCCTCGCCGTCGGCGACCTTCTTGGCCTTGCTGTAGTACTCGTCGAATCCAAGATCGTCTTCCTCGCCGAACCACAGGTTCTCCTGCCAGAACTTGTCGATGCCATTCACGATGGTTGCCATCGTTCCGCGACTGGTGCCCGGGTTACTGGTGAAGATGCTCTCGAGCTGGTTGTGCCAGCCAGGCGAGCCCTCGGTCTGCTGGACGACGTCGTTACGGTAGTCGCCGGGTCCCATGGGCGCATAGACCGCGCCCGGGTGGCCTTGGAGGATCCGACCAGCGGATCCCTCCTGCCGGTCGTGGGGTGGCTTCGGATCGCGGCGGTATGGCGCCGTTCTCGCGGAGGTCAACGGCAGGATCACGAGCGCGGTCGGCGTGCGCAGCTTGTTCTGGAGGTGGAACCACGACGCACCCGCAGGGAGGGCCTGGGCGGTTACTGACTCCCGATGCCGCTCGATCACCTTGTCGATCAGATGCGTGAGAATCCACTCGTGGCTTCCTACCTCGGCTGCCGCTCTGAACCGGGCCTGGATCCAATAGCGGTTCTTTGGCTGGTCCTCCCAGAGACGCCCTGGCCAGCTGGTGCGGAGGTCGATCCTGAGGTACGTCGGCTCGTCACGCGCGACCGCTTCGAGGAACTCGATGATGTCCTTGACTTCTCTGAGATCCTCGTCGGCCGTGTCGTCCGCCTGGTCCTGCAGGTTGTATGCCTTCTCAGCGGCGGCATCCAACTCGTTACAGTCCGCGAGCGATCCACCGTCGAAAAGAATCCTTCGCACGGCAGGGAGAGCCGCCGCAATGTCGGGTTCTTTGGCTTCGTGGAACTTCGGAACCAGCCAGTGGCTGTAGTAGACGTCTCGCTCCGTAGTGTTGACGAACTGCAGACCTCGGCCTGCAAGGAAGTCGTCGACCGCCAAGTGCATTTCGTGGGAGACATTCGAGTCGGAGAGCAGCGGCTTGAAAAATGGGGCCAGTTTGCGCTCGACGATCCGGTCTTTCGCGTCCTGCCACGTCAACGCCTGGAATGCCTGCGGATCTGCGGCGACCGCCTTATTCAGCGCCTCTCTCACCTCGGGGTGAGCTGCCTGGATTTCGCGCGCGAAGATGTTCGGAAGAAGGTCGGCCTCCTCGCCACCGAACAACTGGAACACGTCGAACAGCCTGAGGCCCAGAGTCCTCTGGGCCGCAACGACGGCCTCGTCCGTTCGCGGGTCGGCGTTGGCTGCGCGATCGACCGCCGTCAGGGCCTCGCGGGCCCTGCCAATGACCCCGGGCGCCGCCGCCTTCTGCTCCTCCTCCTCGGGAGTGGTTTCAGGCAATTCGGCGACCGCCCTTTCAAAATCGGTGATCCAGCCCTCGACCGGCCGTCCGCTGGAGTGCAGCATGGCCGTCGCATCCGGCCCGCTGGCGTCGATCGTCAGGGTGTGGTCCGGACCGTCCTCGACATCGACAGTCACGCTCTCGCCGATCGTGGCGTCAGTGGCGGCCTCGTCGACTGCCGCGTCTGGCACGGTCTCGCCCTTTCCCGTGAACGCCGCCAACACCTTGTCGAGCAGCTTGTTGACCGCGTTGTCGATCCACGTGCGGACGTCTTCGATGATTTGTCGCACCTTCGCCGTGACGCCGGTCAGACCGAGCAGCTTGGCGACGAGATCGATCGCGACCGGCAGCAGCGTCGCAAGCGCGCTTTCGACTTTGAGCGCGGCACTCTCGATGATGCCGTGCGCGATGTTCGCCAGGCCCTGGACGATGGTCTCGGCGATTTGAATCACCCGCGCGAGTTGATCGCGGACGAACGTGTAGAGATTCCAGATCGTGAAGACGAGCTTCACGAGCGCCCCGACCGGGCTGAACAGACTTGCCAGCCACGTGATCCCGGCGATGATGACCTTCTCGACCAGGAACTCCGAGATCGCCGAGATCACCGAGCTCACGAGGCCGCCAAGGTCATCCGTGATGCGCTGCCAGAGTGCCGGAAAGCCGCCTTCGACGAGCGTCGTGACGTAGCTGAGAATGAATTCGAGCCGGGCGACGTTCTCCTCGCCGACCAGCCGCACGGCCTTCTCGCGCACCCATTCCCATGTCAGCCCGAGGATTTGCCGCGCGAGATCGAGCACGCCCATCAAATCGAAGACCGTCGGAATCTGGATCCCCCCGAGCGCGCCGGTGAGCCACGCGATGACGCCTGCCTGGAGGTGCGTGAGGAAGTTGCCGGCGAACTTCTCGAAGCCGAGCACGACCGCGTTCAGGAGATTGCCGAGGAACCCGAGCGGATCGTTGAGGATGATGTCGACCGTCTCGATCGCCTGCGCGATGAAGGCATGGAACGCGGTCGGATCGATGCCGAGCAGGTGTAGGACCGCGTCGAGGAGCTTCATCGCCAGCTTGGCCCAGTCGCCGGTGATGGCGGCTTCCATGATCGCGAGCGCGCCGTTCACCATGGCCTGGAAGTTGTTGATCACCAGGTTGATGGCCGCATTGAGCGCGTCCACCGCCATGTCCACGCCGGCCTTGAGCGTGTCGGCGACGGCATCGACGGCACTGTTCAGGGTCTCGACCGCAGAGTCGATGCCGGCGTTCAGATCGGCCGCCAACTCGGGAAACACCTGGCCGACCGTGATGTCGATGAGCCCCTTGAGCGCCGACGCGTACAGCGCGATGGCGCCCTTGATGAAGCCCGCCGCCAGATCGATCAGGCCCTTGGCGAAGTCGCGAACGGCGTCGAGGATCCCTTTGACGGCGGACCGGACGGCGTCGAAGATGTCGTTGATGAGCGAGGTCAGCGCCTCGAACAGATCCGACACGAAGCTGACCGCCGCGTCCCACCAGCTTTCCTCTTCGGCCTCCTGCTCGGCTTTCACACGTTCGCTCTCGGCCTGCGTCTCTCCCTTCGCGACCTCGGCCTGCGCGTCGACCTCCGCCTTGTCGTACTCCTGGGTGATCTTCCCCTCGTCCTCGCCGACGCGCGTCTCGATCGCCGTCTGCTGTTCGCTCCGCGCGGCCTCGGCGTCGGCCTCGAGCTGCGTCACTGCGGCCTGCTGCCCGTCGATCGCGGTCTGCTGCTCGGTCTGAATCGTCTCGCGGGCGGCGAGCACCTGATCGCGCTGCGCGGCGTCGGCTTCCGCGGTCAGCCGATCACGCTCGGTCTCTGCGGTGGAGACGGCGGCCTCTCGCTGGGTGTCGCGGTCCGTCTCCGCCTGACCGACCTGGGTGCGCGCCTCGTCGAGGTTCGCCTGCATCTCGGCGCCGGCGTCCTGGTCGAATTGCGCCAGCACTTCCTCCGGCATCGCCATCTGGCCGAGCGCCTCGGCCTCCGGTGCTCCGGCGAACGGCGCGACTTCGAGCGGCGGCAGCTCGGCCGTCGGACTCACTTCGTCCACGGCGCGCAGCTGCGCCTGCTCGGGACCACGCCCGTCGAGCACGGCCTGGCTGGCCGCCTCGCGCTCCATCTGCGCGTGCTCGGCCCCGGCCTGCTGCTGTTCATCGAGCCGCGCCGGATCGGTCTCACCTTCGAGCGGGATCGGCGGGCGCTCGCCAGCCGTCGTCTCGATGCTCGGATCGGTCGTCTGGACCGCGTTCAGCGACTGCGCGATGGCCGCCGCCGAGTCGCCGCCGTAGAGCCGCGACAACAGCGACCCGACATCGTCGTTCGCCGTGTACGGTTCGGGCGCCGGCACCGGTGGGAGATCGGGCTCGGGCGCAGGTGCCGGCGCCTCAGCCTCGAGAACGACCGGCGCCGGCTCGGGCGCCGCGGCCGGCTCGGCTTCGGCGGCCGCACCGGCGGCGGCCTCCGGCGCCGCGAGCTCGCCGCCGGAGAGCGTCGCGTGGAACTCGGGCAGTCCGTCCTGGAATTCCTGCTGATCCGAAGCGACCACTTCGCCAATGCGGCCGCCAATGGTCGACTGCGCCGCGGCCTTGACGGTCGGCGGCGCTTCCGCATACGCGGTCACGACGCCTTCGGCGTCGTCGGCTTCTGCGATCGCGGCCGACGCGGCTTCGGCCTCGGCGGCCCGCGCGGCCTTTTCTTCGGCCGAGAGCTCGGTCTCGGGCATCGCGGGCAGCTCGAAGGTCGGCGCCGGCGTCTCCTCCGGGGCCTCCTCGCCGGTCTCCCGCTCAGCGGCCTCCTCCTCCGGCGTTTTCCCGCCGGCGGGCGTGGTCTTCTCGGCAGATTTCGCTTCGGGCGAAGCCGCCGGCGGCTCCGGCGCGGCCGACTCGTCGAGCCCGCGCTCGAACTCCTTCTCTGGCGTCTGCTCTCCCGGCGAAGGTGTGACCGGAATCGTCCGGCGCAGCGCGACCGCGCCGGCCGGCACCGCCTCGGCCACTGGCGCTGGCGAGGGATCGCTCCCGCGCGCCCCGGCTTCGACTTCGGCGGGATGCTGCGCGTCCAGCACGTCTGGCGCGGCCGCAGCAGGCGCCACGGGCGACGCCGAAGCGCCGCCCGCCGCACGCGCCTGGAGCGCGTGGACGATCTCGTGCGCGATCGTGTCGATCGATTCGGCGGGACTGGCGAGCAGGATCGTGTCGCCGGTCGCCGCGGCGTCGGCCTGCTGGTCCGTCAGCCACTCGGTGACCGCCTCGCCGCTCAGGACGACGACGCCGTCGAGTGGCTGATCGAAGGTCTGTTCGAGCGCGACTTGGTACGGCAGCTCGACCCGGATGACGTCCCCGCCGCCGGCCATCTCGCTGTGGCCGGGCGCGAGGATGGACATCGTCTCGAGCGAGCGTCGGGCCGCGTGCGGAACGGGCGGCCGGCGAGCGGGCCTGGCCTGCGCAGGTTTGGCACGCGCAGGCTTCGCGCGAGACCGCTCCAGCGTCGGCGCCGGAACACGCGCGGCGGCCACCGGGGCACGGCTCATCCGGCGACCCTCCGGTAGATCGCGCGCGCGACCAGATCGGCGGCGCGGTCGGGACGATCGGTTCGCAGCGCGATGTCGCCGGAAGCGGCCGGACCGGCATCGAGCCCGTGTCGCTCAGGGACAGCGCCTCCCGCTGTCATCAACCGCGTCAGCTCACGTTCGAGCGCGTCGCCAAACGCGCGCGCCTGCGCCGCGTCGAGGCCGGCGACGGCGAGCACGTCGATCGTGATCGTGACGGGCCGCGTCATACCCAGCCTCGCGTCTCGACGTCGGTCATCGACTTTTCGATCTTGGCGCACTCGGTGCGCGCCGCCGCGAGCAGGTGCAGCATGCCGACGGACGTTCGATCGCGCGCCGCCCGAAACGCCGCGTCGAGCGCGATGTTCGCGATGTTGCCGCCGGCCACGGCCAGTCGCGCCAGCTTGGTCCAGTCGAGCGCGGGATCGAGCGGAACCTCACGCGGAAACGCGTGGCGCCAGATCGCCTCGCGCTCGAGCGCGGACGGGAACGGGAACGCCACGAGAAACCGCAGCCGCCGCAGGAACGCGTGATCCACGGCGCTCTTGATGTTCGTCGTGAGAATCGCCAGCCCGCGGTACGCTTCCATCCGCTGCAGCAGGTAGCTCACCTCGAGGTTGGCGTAACGATCGTGGCTGTCGGTCACCTCGCTGCGCTTGCCGAAGAGCGCATCGGCTTCGTCGAACAGCAGGATCGCGCCGCTCTGCTCGGCCGCGTCGAAGATGCGCCGCAGATTCTTTTCCGTCTCGCCGATGTACTTGCTCACGGTCGCGCTGAGGTCGATCCGGTAGAGATCGAGCGCCAGCTCATTGGCGAGAACCTCGGCGGCGAACGTCTTGCCGACGCCGCTCGGGCCGTGGAACAGCGCGCTCACGCCGAATCCGCGGCTCGACTGCGTGCGGAACCCCCAGCGCTCGTAGACCTGGAAGCGGTGGCGGGTCTGGGTCGCGATCGAGCGCAACAGCTCGACCTGCGCGGCCGGAAGCACGAGGCGATCCCAGTCGGCCCGCGGCTCGAGACGCTGCGCCAGATCGTCGAGGCCGCCGCGCGCCTGCCGGCGGCAGAACTCCCAGGCCTGCGGTCCGAGCTCCGCCGGAGCCGCGTCGCTTGCCCGGAGTGCCGTCGCCACCTCGACAATCGCGCGTGCCGGCAGGCGGAACTGTTCCGTGAGCCGTCCGAGGTGGCCCTCGAGCGCGGGCGCGCGCGGGCCGAGCGCCGCCTGCCACACGGCCGCCTGCTCGCTCGGCGTGATCTCCTCGAGCGTGAGCGACACCGCGCTCCGGCGCTCCGAGACCGGAACCCGCGCGCCCGACACCGCCACGAACCCGGTGAGCCGGTGCAGCAGCCGCGCGAGGAGGGCCTGGCGCTCTCCCCCGGCCGCGTCGTCAGCGTCCACGAAGAGCGCGAAGTCGTGCAGCACCGCGTCGCGCTCCCAGAGGCTCAGCAGGTCTTCGAGCTGCGCGCGATCCACGGGGAGCGCCGCCAGATCGATGACGAACGGAGACGCACCGAGCTGGCGGCACGCCGCGCCGAATACGTCAACGGCCGCCTGTCGATCGGCGCTGGCCATCAGGACCTTGGCCGGACGCGTCTGAGCCGCACGATGCGTCCAGGCCTCGGCCATCCGCGCGGCCGCGCGCTCGTGGCTCGGCACGAGCACGCCGGCGTCGGGCCGCCACACGTACGGCCGCAGGCGTTCGTCGAGGCCGGCGATTCCGGTGAGCGCGTGCAGCACCGGTTCCTCGATCACGATCGGCGCGCCGGCGAGCCCGTGCGCATCCTGGAGCTTGATCAGCCGCGCGCGTCGCAGGACGCCGTCCGGCGTCAGCGCGCTCCAGTGCCCGTCGTCGAGCCACGCGAGCACTTGCGTCACGGTCGGGTGCGAGCGCTGCCCGTCAGCCGACGACTGGCTGACCAGGTCGGCGATGCGCGAGTCGAGCTCGACGCCGGCAGCGAGGAGCAACACGTCGCGTTCGAACGCCGACAGGTGAAACTTGCGGACGATTCGCACGAGCGCCGAGTCGTCGTCAGCGACGTCTGCGGGACCAGGGCGTGTGGCCCCAGCCGCGCGCGCCTCGATTCGCGCGCGCAGGTCGTCGAGCGCCGCACCCAGCGCGCGGCGGGACTGGTCCGTCCACTCGCCGAGGCGCATCGTCATGGGTGGATATCCAGGGCAGGGTCAGAGAATTGCCCGGCCGTCATGGTCAAGATCGTCTCGGCGCCGTCGATCCGGCCGCGGACGAGATAACTGCCCTGCTCCATCTGGCGGAATTCGAACTCGCGTTCGGTCACGGTCGCCGGGGGCGGTGCCGGCAGCGTCTGGGCGCGGAACGTGTAGGCGAACGCCGGCCGGACCGCCGGCGGGTTCTGCTCGTTCAGCAGGATTTCGGCTCGCTGGCTCGATCCGATGTCGTGCGCGAACCGCAGTCGAATGTGGCCGCGCATCGGACCCGTGGGTTGGCCTGCGTCCTCGAGCGTGGCATCGAGCAGCTCGACGCCGTTCACCGCCGCGAACGAGGGATGGAGGACGAACGCGACGAGATTCGAGGTCTCGCCCGGCATGGTCTCCGTGCTGGGCGGCAGCTTCGCGATTCGATGAACGACCTGCACGCCGGTCACGCCGGGCCGGAGCGCGGCCGGCACGATCAACCGGATCCGCCGGTCTGTGGCCTCCACCGGCGCAACTTCCAGCTCGCCGATCGCGACGAGCGTGATGTCGCCGCGAAGGCCGGCACCCTCGAGGATCAGGTTGTCGCCGTGTACGATCGGGCGCGTGAGGATCGGCTCGAGATCGGCCGGGCCCTGCGACAACAGGCGAGTAATTGACGGGTGATGCAGCTGGCGCACGAAGACGCCGCGGCTCAGCACCGGCAGCGACGACCGGGCGGACGCCTGGCTCTCGATCAGCACGACCGTCGCCTGATAGAGCGCCGACATGCGCAGCGGCGTGTTGAGCGAGGTCCAGAGCTTCGAGAGGTCGTCCCTCGAGACGTAGTACGGCGTCACGCGAATCTGTTCGAACTGATCCGCCAAATCGGCTGGCGACAGCAGCTGAAACGCCGCGGGCAGCAGCGACCCGGAGACGGCGCCCCCGGGGCCGAGCGCCGCGCGTATGGCGTCACGATCGAGCACGGGCGTTTCGTGCAACACCTGCATGCCGAACCCGAGGAGCACTTCGGCGTTCAAGTCTTCGGTGGCGTAGGCGGACAGGATGTACAGGAGGTCGAGCGCGAGCAGCGGCGTGTCCACGCGCTCGCCCGTGCTCGAACGCGACGGGAATCGCTGGTTGGTCCAGCCGATGTTCGGCGTCACCTGATAGAGAAACAGGTTCAGCCGGGCGAACGCGTCGCCGTTGGTCGCCTCCGAAATGCGATCCGGCGGCTGCGCGGTGACTTGAAAGTTGAACAACGCCTCGACGTTCTGGTTGATCAGGCCGTCGTTCAGCAGATCTTTCAGCAGAGCGGTCACCGACGCGATCGCCAGCGCGTTCGCCATGGCCTATCTCCGCGCGCGGCGCGCGAGGTAGTCGCGAAGCGACAGCGACACGGCGCGGGTTCGGTGTGCGGCGGGAGCCGGCGCCGGCCGAGACACCGTGGGCGGGGCCGTGACCTCGATGCGTCCGATGCGCACTTCAATCGCCGGAACGGCGGGAGGAGAGGGCTCAGGCGCCGCCGGGGCGGGCGCGGGCCGCGCCAACGCTGTGGGTGCCGCGACGGCCGGTTCAACGCTCGTCTCCGGCTCGATTCGGTCGGGTGGCTCGCCGGAGTCGCCTGTCGCGGTGACGATCGGCGCGCGCGGCTCGGTCAGCGATCGATCGCGCCCCCGAAGTGCGTCCGCGACGAGGGCCGCGATGTCCACTGACGGCGGCAGCGACGAACGAGGAGCCACCGCGTCGGTACGGCTCTCTGCGTCGGCTGGCGCGCCAGGCGTCAGGTGGATCGGAGTTTCGGGCGGTCGTCCGAGCGGCGGCGGCGTCGGCCGCGTGGACGGTGGCGACGTGTGCTCCGCCAGGCCGTCGCCTGGACCAGCGGGCCGATCGATCGCCCGGCGGCTGCGATCGCGCGCCGGGACGAAGTCCTCGACTTCTCCCCAGACCTCTGCCGCCGGTGCGACGGGTTCGAAGCGCGACGGCACGGCCGGCGTCAGGCCGGTCTCGCCGCGCGCGCGCCGCAGGAGGTTGCCGAACACGTCGGTCATCGGTCCCTCAACGCCAGATAGCGAGCGCGCCTGGACGGGCTCAACGCGAGCACTTCGGCTTCGGTCCAGCCGTACGCCTCGGCGAGCGCGTCGATCTCGCGCGCCGTACGGTCAGCGCGCACTTCGATCTCCTTCCAGAACGCGCTCACGATGTCGAACGTCTCGGGGCATCGCGTGCCGCAGTTGGTGCACTCGAGCTCGACCTCGAAACCCGTCAAGGGATCCGCCAGCGCGATGGCGTCCGCCACGTGCTGCCGCAGCGCTCGCCGATCGCCGCTCGCGGCGGCCACCAGGCACCGGTCGTACAGCGCCCACTCAGCTTCGAAGGGCGCGAGCCCGGTGGTCGCGAGCAGGTCGTCACTCGACGGCAACCGCGCCTCGATGGCCTGACCGTTGACCTCGAGTCTCACCGTCGACGGAGGCGTGGTCGGGTGTTCCGCCAGGACGGCTCCGAGATCCACCGTCGCAATCAGATCGGCGCTGCAGGCCGGGCAGCGGAACCGCACCGCCATCGACGGTCCGAACGTGCGCACCCGAAGGACGATGAGGAGGCGATCGCGCACGCCGATCGGCAGCGCGGCACAGGCGTCGGGTGATCCGTCCGGCCAGGCCGCACCAGCCAGCAGCAACCCGCGCGACACCCAGTCCAGCGGAGCGCCGTCGTCGCAGAGGTCGAGACAATCCCGGGCGGTCAGGCCACGCACGGGCGGCTATCCTTCCGGGAGGGTGAACGACGGCTCGGTGGGCTCGGGCACGGACGTATCGCGCTCCCACCCTTCGTTCTCGAACTTGATCGACTGGATCGCGACGGCGTTGCCGTTTGCATCCAGATCGGGCAGCGCCTGGTACTCGGACACCCAGCAGCGGAAGATCTTGTAGGACACCGCCTTCTGGCCGGCCTCGTTGTAGAGCTCGAGGATGACGTCCTTGCGGAAGTCCTTGAGCGATACCTCGGAACCAGGCCCGGCGCCGAGCGCCCACACCTTGTTCACCCACCGCTCGAACTCGAGGTCGTGCGTGACGCCCCGCTCGAGCGTAATCGGCTCGAATTTCGTCCTGCCCGGCGATTTTCGCGCTGACGAAGGATCGCCGCCCTCGCGATGCTCGACCGTCTCGGTGGTGCGCTTGAGCGCGGTCACCTTACTGACGGCGGCGACGTAGCGTCCGTCCCACTTCACGCGGAACTTGAAGTTCTTGTACGGATCGAACCGATGTGTGTTGACTGAGAACTGCGCCATGCTGCCCTCGCTATGCCTGCGTCTGGCCCGCCAGCTGTTGAATGCGGATGATTACGAACTCCGCTGGTTTCAGCGGCGCGAACCCAACGAGGATGTTGACGATGCCGTGGTTGATGTCGTCCTGCGTGGTCGTCTCGCTGTCGCACTTGACGAGATACGCCTGCCGCGGCGTCTGACCCTGGAAGGCGCCCTGGAGGAACAGGCTCTGCATGAAAGAGCCGACGTTGAGCCGGATCTGCGACCACAGCGGCTCGTCGTTCGGCTCGAACACCGCGAACTGCGTGCCGCGGTACAGGCTCTCCTCGAGGAACAGGGCCAGCCGCCGCACGGGGACGTACTTCCACTCGGAGGCCAGCACATCCGCGCCGACCAGCGTTCGCGCGCCCCAGCAGACGTTGCCGGCGATCGGGAACCTGCGGAGGCAGTTGATGCCGATCGGATTCAGCACGCCGTTCTCGGCGTCGGTCATGACGTACTCGAGGCGCTGCACGCCACGCAGCACCGCCTCGAGGCCGGCCGGCGCCTTCCACACGCCGCGCTCGGCGTCGATCCGCGCGTACAGTCCCGCAATCGTGCCGCTCGCGGGCACGGCCCTGAGCCGGAACTCGTTGAGCGGATCGGCGATCATCGGCCGGGGGAAATAGGTCGCGAGGTTCTTGTGACGGAGCGTGCCGTTCTGGTCGAAGTAGTCCTCGATCTCCGGAATCTCGTCGCGCGGGGTCTCGGCGTTCGGCACGTCGAAAAGGTAGAAGGCACGCCGCCCCTCGGCGTACGTCGTGGCGCTCGCGGCGACCTGCGCGGCGTCCGTGTCCAGCAGTTCGTCGGTGTGCGCGATGATCAGGAGGTTGAACAGATCGACCTTGTCGAGCGGCGCGAGCGCGTCGATCAGTGCTTGTGCGCCGGGCGTATCGCCGTCGTCGCCCTCGACGCCGTTCGCCTGCGTGCCTGCCCCCGTTGTGTTCCCGAGCGCGTACTGCTGGACGTTCTGCTGCGTCGTAAACCCGAGACCGTCGGCCAGGTCGCCGGTGAGCTCCACAATCGTTGTCGGATCGTCCGCCCCGGCCTTGACATGAAGGAACGCGCCGGTCGACGTCGTGCCCGCAACCGTCACCGTCACGCGGGCGAAGGCCGGATCGGCGGCACGGATGAGCGACTGCAGCCCGGACGCCAGCGTCCCGGCCGTCGTCGGGGCCGCGGCCAACTGCAGGGCGTTCGCCGAGTCGCTGCCGATGGCGACATCAAACGAGTCCGTCAACGTGAGCGTCGTCAGGTCGGTGATGACACTGCTCACGGTCCCTGTCGGCGCCGGCCGGGTAGCCGGCGTGCTGATGGCGTCGAGACGGATGAGCTTCGATCCGTCGGCGACGACGTCGACGGCGTAGCGAGGATCGCCTTCTGTGACCGAAAGATTCCGAAAGGCCTCCGAGGTGACCACGACGCCGTCCACGACTTCGGACACGGTCAAATTGAATGTCGTCGCCGGATCGGTCGTGCCGTAGTCCACGTCGACGCGCAGGTTGTTGCCCCACTCCCCTTCGTTGACCGAGGTCGCGGTGAACCCGCCAGCGGCGCCGTCTCCCAGGTCGACCGAGGCGAATTCCGGGTTGCCACTCGCGGTCCGGACGAGCCATGCCTGCTGCCCGCCGTTCAAAAAGAACTGCTGGACCGCATACGTCGCCACGCTGTCGGCCCGCAATCCGCCGAAGTCTCGATCGAAGTCGGCGGCCGACAGAATGCGGCGCGCCTCGAGCATCGGTCCGCGTGTGAAGAACCCGAGGAACGCCGCGATGGAGGTCGCGACGCCCGTGATCGGCCGTACGCCGCTCGGCACTTCCTCGATGTAAACGCCCGGGTAGGTGGGTGTGATGGGCATCCCCGACGCTCCTTCTGCGAAAGGTCGTCGGCGAGCGGGCGCGGATTCGGCCAGGCGCAGACGACAGGATGGATCTCTGGCGCCCGGAGGCGCAGAGTGCGCGGCTCCACCGGACATCGGGCTGGACGAAGCGACCTGATGTCAGGCGGGGTCGTGCGTTCTGCTGGGGGGAAGCAGGAGTCTACTACAATCCTCGCATCCAGGTGATGCAATGAGACGACGTCCTGTCGCAAGCGTGGTGCACACCGGGCTCGCGCTGCTCCTCGCGGCCGGCATGGTCGCGGGCGCAGCGGCCATTCGCGCGGACCTGGCCGTCCAGGTGATTCGGACCGGTGACCCCGCCAAACGCGGGCTCACCGACGCGGACTTTCCCCGCGTCACGCGACTGGCCGACGGCGTGTACAGCTACGAACAGCTACGAACGGCGGGGGCTGAGAAATTCACGACCGTCAGTCTCTTCGTGGTGACGGGCGCCGGCGTGCTCGTGGCGGACGGTCAGGGCAGCGTCGCGGAAACGCAGCGTCTGGTCGATGAGATCGCCCGCACGGCGAAACCGCCGATCACGCACGTCGTGATCTGTTCGGACCACGGCGATCACACCGCGGGCAACGCCGCCTTCCCGGCGACCGCGACGTTCTTCGTCCACCCGACATCGAAAGCCGTCCTGGGCGCGAGCGCCGCGGCCATGACGACGGTGACGGACAAGACCGTGATTCGCTTGGGCGACAAGGAAATCCAGTTGCTGTTCCTCGGACGCGCACATACCGGCGGCGACTTGAGCGTGTACCTGCCGAAAGAGCGCGTCCTGTTCATGAGCGAGGCGTTTCTCAACCGGATCTTTCCGGCCATGCGCTCCGCGTATCCCTCCGAATGGGTTGCCGCCATCGAACGGGCGCAGGCGATGGCGGTTGACGTGTACGTGCCGGGACACGGCTTCGTCGATTCACCGGCAGTGCTCAAAGAAGAGCTGGAAACGTACCGGCAGGCGCTGCGGCAGGTCATCGCCGAAGGGCGGCGTCTGCACGGCGCCGGTCTGGATGGCGACGCGGCCGCCGCCCAGGCCAGGTTCGGCGATCTGGAGTCGTGGACCCTCCGTCAGAGTCAGGGCGCCATCGCGATCCGGCGTGTGTACCTCGAGATCGACGGCAAGCTGCCGGTTGCGCCGGGGCCCATGCCACCAGCGGTTTCGCCAGACGCCGCGGCCTCAGCCGCGACGGCCCAAGCCAACGGCGCGAAGATCTGGATCGGCCGATACGCGGAGTTCGAGACTTTTCTCAAGACCGCGACGCTCACACGTGACGAACAACGCCTTCCGGTTGGCGTCACCGCGCCGAAGAAGATCGGGCTGGCGCCGGGCGGGCCTGTCGGAGCCATCACGTGGAAACCAATCAGGCCCGGCATCTACAGCGGCTTCTACGAGAGCTACAAGAGCGAGATCGCGGCCTACGAGCTCGACAAGCTGCTCGGACTCGACATGGTGCCGCCCTATGTCGAACGCCGCATCGACAACGAGGTCGGCGCCGCCGCGGCGTGGATCGACGGCGTCAAGAGCTTCAAGGAGCTGGGCGGGCCGCCGAAGCCTCCGCCGCTGATGAACGCCAGGTGGACCCGCGAGATCGTCCGTGCCAAGATGTTCGACAACCTCATCGCCAATACCGATCCGAATCTCGGGAACTGGCTGACCGACGACACGTGGAACATCATCCTGATCGATCACTCGCGCTGCTTTACCGGAACGCGTGACCTCACCCACCAGTTGAACTACATCGATCGCCAGCTCTGGAACCGGATGCTGGCGCTCGACGAGCCGGCGTTGACCAAAACGCTCGGCGCCTGGGTCGGTCGCGGAGAGATTCGCGCGATCCTTCAGCGGCGCGACAAGATGAAGCAGGTGATCGCGCAACTCGTCAAGAAGAACGGCGAGGCGGTCTTCATCGACGCTCAGTAGCGATACGACCCGTCGGGAATGACGTCCCACTTCTTCGACAGGAACATGCCGCGCACCATGAAGAACGCGGTCTGCACACCGGCCGCGTTCGCGGCCTGATCCTTGTCGAGCGTCTGGAGTACGCGGGCCAGCGCACGCATTTCGAGCTCGGTCATCGCGGTGGCCTGCGCCGCATAGCCTGCGACCGCTTTGTCGATGTCGTTCTGGGCCTGGCCGCCCTGAATCGCGGCCGCGATGGCGTCGCGCGTCTCTGTCAGGCCGTCACGAATCGGCGCCGCGTTCTTCTGCGCGTCGTCGAGGAGCGCTTTGACCTTCTGCTTCTGATCCTTGTTGAGCTTGAACGTGACCGTCAGCTGCTCGAGGCGCGAGAGCTCCAGGGTCATTTGTCCGCCGCCGGTATCGCCGCCGCCACCGCCGCGGCCACCGCGTTGCGCGAACCCCGCGGTCGCGACCAGGGCGACGAGCACCGCCGCCAGAACCAGGCGGGGGATCACTCGCCACCTCCACGGGATCCCCGGCCGCCCCGTCCACCCGACGCCTGGAAGAAGCCGGCAATGAAAGCAAAGGCCTCCCTGGCCTTCGACTGCTGCGCGGGCTTGAGCGTCGCGTAGACCTGCTGGAAGACACGCGTTTCGAGACCGGCCATCTTTGCCGCGGCCGTTGCGTAGGCGTCGAGGATCGGCTTCGTTTCGGCGGATCGATTCGTCAGCTCGAGGTTCACCAGCTTCTGGCGCAGCTCGAGCATCTCCTGTGCGATCGGCGCCGCGTCCCTGGCGGCTTCGCCGAAGAGCTGCTGCACGGCCGGCAGCTGCGTCTTCGGATCCAGGTTGAGCTTGCCGGCAAATTCCTGAAGCGGCGTCGAGGGACCGCCGCCGCCCTGAGCGAGCGCGGCGAGCGTCACGCTCGCGGCCAGCGCCAGTGTCCAGAATGAGGTCGCACGCACGGCGCCATCCTATCCGAAGGTCGCCCCGAGTTCACGCCCGGGCCGGTTTTACCGATTACTGACACGGGGTATCAACGTGAACGCGCTTCGCACCGGGCTTCTTGGGGTCGTCCTCGTGACCGCCGTGACCGCGCTCTCTGGACAGACGCAGGCGCCGCCGGTGAGCGCGCACGAGTTCGAGGGCTTCAAGTTCACGCTCCAGCCGCCGGAGGACTACCGCTTCGCGGCCCAGTCCGTTCCAGCCCCCGGTCTCAAGACTTTCGGATTCCTCACCGATCCTCGCAGCGACGGGACGCGCGGAATGATCCAGGTGACCCTGATCGCCATGCAGAAGACGGGCGAGGACATGGGCGGCCTCACACTCGAGAAATTCGGGAACGGAATGATCGAGGGCGTCCGCCGCCGGCGCACGCAGTGGATGCACAAGGAATCCGCGACCGAGATCGCGGGCGTGCCGGGCCGCCGGTTCGAATGGTCGGGCGCCGCCGAACTGGGCGCCGGCGTCGTCGGCCCGATGATGCGCGGCGTGATGATCGTCGGCATCAAAGACGACCTCGCCTTCTCGCTCAACACTCAGGACCTGATGGCCTTCGCGCCCGGCAATCTGCCGGTGTGCGAGAAAGCGCTGAAGACGTTCAGCGTGGCCAAGAAGTAAGGGACCGGACGACGTTCGTCATTGAACGCGCCCCGTCCACCTGACCGCGTTGATAAGCAGCGTCTTGAACGCCTGGAGATCGTGTACCCGCTCGTCGTGGCCGAGCGTGATGCCGACGATGCGCGCGTTGGGATGGCGCGTGACCCACACGGCCGGGTGCGGCTGCTTGAAGCGCACGCTTGGTGAGGTTTCGGCGAGCACGTCGATCGGGACGGTGCCCGCCGGGATCTTGTCGGCTTCCGCATTGAGGTAATAGAGCTCGTCCTCCACCTCGAACGAGGCGGGGACGCCCTTCATCACCGGGTGATCGGCCTTCAGCGTGTTCACCGAGAACTTCGCGATTTTGTCGTGTCCGCGCGCGCCGCCGCCGACGATCGCCGCGTTCACCTCGGGCCACTGGGCGTAGCCGTACCACGTGCCCGGGTGCAGCATGACCAGGCCCTTGCCGGCCGCGGCGAAGTCGAACAGCGCCTTGCGGTACTCCGGCGTGTCGAAGAACTGGCGGTTCACGCTGATCACCGCGACGTCGGCCTTCCCGATCTCCGCCGCCGCCTGATCGCGATCCTCGGTGTAGTTCACGCTGAAGCCCGCGGCTTCGAGCGTCGCGCGATCGGTCGTGCCGAAGAAGAGCCCGAAGTTGTGCGAGCTGCCGCCGCCGATGATGAGCACCTTCGTTTTGCCGGCAGTCCAGACGATCGGCCTGGTCTCGGGCAGCGGCGCGTCGCCACGGCCGCCCTCTTTCGGTCCCTGCGCGCCCGCCGGCGCGGCCGCCTGAGCGGCAGTCGGCTGGCTGCCTCCGGTGCTGGCCATGAACGTCAGCAGATCGCGCAGCGATTCGGCGCCCATCGACTCGAGACCTTCCGGCATGAGCGATCGCCGCGTGTTCTCGCGGGTCGCGATGTCCGCCTTGCGCAGTTCGGTGGTGCCTGCGGCGTTGCGGAGCGTGAGCGTGGCGTCGTTCTCCGCCGCAATGACGCCCGCGTGCGCGTCACCGTTGCGCATCGTGATGTTCCATTGCCAGTAGCTCGGATCGACGACGCGATTGGGATCGAGGATGTGCACGAGCAGCTCGGCGCGGCTGTGTGTACCCATGCCGGTGAGCCCGGGACCGGTTTCGCTGCGGCCGATGTCGCCGAACCGGTGGCAGGCCGAACACACGCCGGTGAAGACGGCTCGTCCTTTGGCCGCGTCGCCCGGCTTCTCGACTTCCGGCAGCAGGCTGGCGATGATGTCGTCCTTCGCTCGCGATGACGGCGCCAGCGTGTCGAGATAGGCTGCCGCGTCGGTCGCGACCTGCCGGTTCGGGTGATTGCGGAGCCGATTGACATTGGCGGGCCCGAGACTGGCCGTCGTGACGGCCCCCTTCTTGAGCGCGGCGATGAGCGCCAGCGCCGCCTCAGGGCGCCGCAGCAACTGGTCCACGATCTGTGGCGACGTCGTTCGCGTGAGGGCCGCGATGAGCACGGCATCGGCTTCCGCGTTCGCGCTCTCGCCGACCGCGGCAATGAGTCGGACCCGGAACGGCGCGGTCAGCGCCTGGTCCGACAACATCGGCGCGATCGCTGTAAGCGCTTCTGCCCGGTAGGCCGGAATCGCAAGCAGGCTCGCGGCGTCTTCCACGCGCCGGTCGTCGCTCGTCGTCGCCGTTCGAAGCTCGGTCAGCAGGACGCGGGCGCGGCTGTCGGTCAGCGTGCGGAGCGTTCCGGCGGTGTCCCATTTCGCCGCGACGGGGAGGGCCGCCGGCGTGGTCGCCGGATCCGTCAGCAGCGACTGCAGCGCCCTGGTGGACTCGGCGTTCAGAGGCACGACGGCCTTCTCCGTCCGTCCAATCGTGCGGACGACGCTGGCTTTGAGCGACGCCGCGCCGGGCCCGGCGGCGGCGCTGGCGAGCAGCAGGCGTTCGGCATTCGCGACGACTGCAGACGGCTGGAGTACGTTGGCGACGAAGTCCGAAAGCGCCTGCGGCCGGTCGTAGGCGAAGGCCTCCACGACGTAGGCCGGCGCCTGGTCGGTCGCCGCCGCAATCAACGCCGACCGGGTCCAGTTGTCGGTCGCCGCCGCAAAGCTATCGAGGACGGCCTTCCGTTCGGCGGCGTTCGTCGCCGTGCGTGAGCGCTCGTAGAGCGTCAGCACGCTGCTTCCCATCGGTTTCTTGATTTGAGCCAGCCGCGGATCCGAGGCGTAGCTCTCCTGCGCGAGGCGCCACGCGGTCTTCTTCACGTGCGCGTTCGGGCTCGTTTGCATCACTTGAAGGAGACCCGTCAGATTCGCGCGATCGAGGACCGGGACGTCGAGCTTCTTCGCCTGCTTGTGCTGGACTCGCCAGATCCGCCCGAAGTAGTGATCGCGGTCGGGACGAATCGCCGCGTTGGCGGCGTTGTGCTGCGTGCCGCGCGTGTCGTTGTGGATCACCGCCTGGTTGTAGAAGTCGATGATGTAGAGCGCGCCGTCGGGGCCGACGCGGGTTTCGATCGGGCGGAACCACATGTCGCGGCTGCGGATGAACTCGGTCTGCTCGCGGCCGGCTTCCTTCGCCGTCGTGTAGCTCACGCCCTCGGGCCGGACGAACTGCTGGTGCACGAGGTTGAGCGTCGGCTCGCCGGTGAAGTAGGCGTACTGCCACTTCTCGGGCCAGGCGCCGCCGTCATAGATCGCGCAGCCGGCGGCGGCGGTGAACTGGCCGACCCAGTCGATCTGCACGTACGCCTGCTCGGGCCACTTCATCTGCGGGTACGTGGCCTGATTGGTGATCATGCCCTTGTACGACGTCGTGCCCGGGATCCTGCCGGCCGCGAGGACGCTCTCAGGCAGGAGCGTATGGAAGAGCACGGTCCCGCTCGTTGGCTGGGTCCAGAACACCTGGCCGTCCCAGGTGATGTCGAGCCCCCAGGTGTTGCCGCCGCGGCTGCTGAACTGCTCGAAGGCGCTCCCGTCCGGCTTGAACCGCACGACGCCGCTGCCGTCGCGGCCAAAGCTCTTCGTCCCGTCACCCGACGTCACCATGCCGGCGCTGTAGCCGTGCGTCGCGTAAATCCAGCCGTCGAGGCCCCAGCGAAGATTGTTGATGACCGAGTGCGTGTCCGACGTGCCGAGCCCTGTGTACAGTTTCGTCCGCTTGTCGGCGACCTGGTCGCCGTTCGTGTCTTCCAGGTACCAGATGTCTGGCGAGGTCGCGGCGATGACGCCCGCCTTGTAGAACACGAAGCCGGTGACGAGCTCGAGCTTGTCGGCGAACACGTGCTTTCGGTCCATGACTCCGTCGCCGTTCGTGTCGGTGAGGATCGAGATCGTGTCCTCGGGATCGCGTGTGGGCTGCGCGCGGAGCGACCCGCTGTCGCGCCACACCGGGGCGTTGAGCGCGCGGCGCCCATTCGGATATTCGGGCGTTTCCGACACCCACAGCCGGCCGCGCTCGTCCCAATCGAGGTTCATCGCTTTGGCAATGAGCGGCTCGGCCGCGACGAGCGAGAGATCGAATTCGGGATGCACTTCGATTTTCTCCGCCGCCCGATCCGGCCGCGTCGGCCCGCCCTCGACGTACCGCAGCGCGTCGCCGCGTTCATTCTTGGCGAGCAGCATGTCTGCGTCCGGTCGCTTTCCGGCCCAGGCGATTCCGCGCAGCAGAATGGCGCGGTAATTCGGCCGGTTGAAGTTCTCGTACAAGTGTCCGGGGATCGACACGAACGCGCGATAGGGCACCCGTCCACCATCCGCGGTCCGTTCATACGTCCACATCTGCGCTTGCGCGTCGTAGACGCTCACTCGCGTGCCGCCGGCCGTCAGTGCATCCGCGCGCTTCTGCGCGTTGGCGTCGCGCATCGTCGCCTTCGGCGTGTACGCCGACGCCAGGATCCGCGCCTCGGGCAGGATGTCCATGTCGTAGTAGATCTCGTCGTCCATTGCCCAGTTCGACACGCCGGTCGTGATCGGACTCTCGTGGTCGTTGAAGTACAGGTTCATCGGCCCTTCGAGCCATTTCGTCGTGCCGTTGCGCCACGACCCGCCGACGACGGTTTTGAACCAGTCGGGATCGTTGGAGACCGAACCGGCGTGAATCACGACGAGGCCGCCACCACGCGCCAGGAACTCGCCGAGGTTGCGGCGCTCCGTCGGGTCGGTGATGTTGCCGGCCTCCTGCGCGTGGAGGATCAGCACGTCCGTCTGATCGAGCTGCGCCTTCGTCGGAAAAGCCTCCGCGCCGGTCGCTTTCGCGCCCCGCTCGTTCAGCAGGGGCACCCACTCCTTCAGGAAGCGCGGATAGTCGTGGGCGCCGGGCCCGTGCGACTTCGGCCCGGACCGGATGAACACGCGCAACGGCTCCTGAAAGGCGGTGGTGAACGTACTGAGGAGGCTGACCAGGATTGAGGCAACGAGGAGGAGTGATCTCATGGCAGGTGTTGCGACTATAGTGACGGCTCGGACCGTGGTCAAATCATCGCCGTCAGTCCTGATCTTCGCGACGCTCGACACCAAGGGCCACGAAGCCGGCTTCGTCCGCGACCTGCTCGCCGGGTGGGGCGTCCGCGTCACCCTGGTCGATGTCGGCGCCCTGCGCCCCCCGGCGGTGCCCCCTGACGTCTCCCGGGAGGAAATCTTCGCGCTGGCCGGCACGAGCCCCGATGCGATGGCGGATCGTGGCGAGGCCGTGACCTACGCCGCGGAGGGTGCGGCGCGCTTTGCCCGGGAGGCGCACGCACGCGGTGAGGTGGCTGGGGTGCTCGGCCTGGGCGGATCGGCCGGCACCACGATCGGCACGGCGGCGATGCAGGCGCTGCCGCTTGGTGTGCCGAAGGTCATGGTGAGCACCCTGGCGTCGGGCGCCGTGCGCCAGTTCGTCGGCGACAAAGACATCTTCATGCTCAACTCGGTCGTCGATATCCTGGGCATCAACCGTGTGAGCCGCGAGGTGCTCTCGGCGGCCGCTCGCGCGATGGCCGGCCTGGTCACCCACCCGAGGCCGCAGGCGCAGGCCGATGACAAGCCGATCGTGGCCGCCACGATGTTCGGGGTCACGACGGCGTGTGTCGAGCGCGCGCGCGAGACGCTGCAGCGCGCGGGCTACGAGGTGCTCATTTTTCACGCCACCGGCAACGGCGGGCAGGCGATGGAGTCGCTCATTCGTGACGGCCACATCGCCGGCGTGCTCGACATCACCACCACCGAACTGGCCGACGAAGAGGTCGGCGGGTTCCTCAGCGCCGGGCCGGAACGGCTCACGGCGGCTGGCGCGGCGGGGATCCCGCAGGTGGTCTCGACGGGCGCCCTGGACATGGTGAATTTCTACGGTCCGCACACCGTGCCGTCACGGTTCGACGGCCGTCTCCTCCACCGCCACAACGCGCACGTGACCCTGATGCGGACGACGCCGGAAGAGAACCGGGCGATCGGCCGTCAGATCGCGGGCAAACTCGCGTCGGCCACGGGACCGGTCGCGGTGCTGCTCCCGGCGCGCGGCGTCTCGGCCATCGACAAGGCCGGACAGCCCTTCGACGATCCAATGGCGCGCGCGGCGCTTCACGATGCGATTCGCGCCGGCCTTCCCGCCGGGACGGTCGAAGAGCTCGATCTGCACATCAACGATCCGGCGTTTGCCGATGCGGCCGCGGAAAAGCTGTTGGAGATGATGCAGGTTCGTGGGGCGGGCTAAAGCCCGCCCCTCCTGATACCGGGAGGGGCCGGCTTCAGCCGGCCCAGACACTGGAGGGACATTCGTGACCGTCGACAACTCTCGTCAGGCGATCCTCACCCGCTTTCGCGCGCAGATCGATCGCGGCGAACCGATCATCGGCGGCGGCGCCGGAACGGGACTCTCGGCGGTGAGCGAGGAGGCCGGCGGCATCGATCTGCTGATCGTCTACAACTCCGGCCGCTACCGCATGGCCGGACGCGGCAGCTCGGCCGGTCTCCTCGCGTACGGCAACGCGAATCAGATCGTCAAGGAGATGGCCTACGAGATCCTGCCGGTCGTCAAGAAGACGCCCGTGCTCGCCGGCGTCAACGGCACCGATCCGTTCATCATCCCGAAGCTCTTTCTCGAGGAGCTGCGCACGCTCGGCTTCGCCGGGATTCAGAACTTCCCGACCGTCGGCCTCTTCGACGGCGACATGCGCCAGGCGTTCGAGGAAACCGGCATGAGCTATCAGCTCGAGGTGGACGTCATCCGGCTCGCGCGACAGCTCGAGTTGCTGACCACGCCGTACGTGTTCAACCCCTCTGAGGCCGAGCGCATGGCCGATGCCGGCGCCGACCTCATCGTCGCGCACATGGGCGTCACCACCGGCGGGTCGATCGGCGCGA
>Ga0111539_10000872_pt1 | contig 39376 bp, 41 predicted proteins | sample RhiMethybrSRZTD1_FD_79667 | JGI IMG/M metagenome (GOLD analysis project Ga0111539, IMG submission 79667) | Populus rhizosphere microbial communities from Tennessee, USA - Rhizosphere MetaG P. TD hybrid SRZTD1 (version 2) (version 2) | ecosystem: Host-associated > Plants > Roots > Rhizosphere >...
AGCGGCGTGGTCGTCGTGGTCCTCGCCGCCGCCGCGTTCGCTGCGACAATTTTCCTGACGCCCGCGGGCCGCTTCCTGGCGGGCATGCCGTGAGCGAGCGGCCCGGCAGCGCGAGCCGGCACTGGCGTAACCAGCGCCTGACCGCGATCGCGCTCGTCCCCCTCGGGCTCTGGTTCCTTGCCTCGCTCCTGCGCCAGCCCTCGCTCGACTACGCGATCGTTTCGGGCTGGTTCGCAAAGCCGCTGCAGGCCTTCCTCGCCTCGCTTTTCGGCGCCGCGCTCCTGTGGCACTCGATGCAGGGCGTCCAGGTCGTGCTCGAGGACTACGTCGGCGGACCCCTGCGCGGCATCTCCATCGTGATCGCGCGAGCCCTTCACGTCGGGGCGGCTTTGGCGCTCGCGTTCGCGATCCTGCGGCTCGCTCAGGGAGCGGCCTCGTGAGCGCGTACCCCCTCGTCGACCACCGGTGCGACGTCGTCGTGGTGGGCGCGGGTGGAGCGGGCCTGCGCGCGACGCTCGGGCTCGCCGAGGCGGGTCTCGATACCGCCTGCATCACCAAGGTGTTCCCGACGCGCAGCCACACGGTTGCGGCGCAGGGGGGCATCAGCGCGGCGCTCGGCAACATGGGCGACGACGACTGGCGCTACCACTTCTACGACACGGTCAAGGGCTCGGACTGGCTCGGCGATCAGGACGCCATCGCCTACATGTGCCGCGAGGCATCCGCGGCCGTGATCGAGCTCGAGCACTATGGACTGCCGTTCTCGCGCACGGAGGACGGGCGCATCTACCAGCGCCCGTTCGGCGGCATGACGACGCACTACGGCAAGGGCATCGCGCAGCGCACCTGCGCGGCGGCGGACCGGACCGGCCACGCGATGCTGCACACGCTTTACCAGCAGAGCCTTCGGCACCGCGCACAGTTCTTCATTGAGTATTTCGCGATTGACCTCCTGATGGACGGCGCGGCTTGCCGCGGCGTGCTCGCGCTCGACATGGCGACCGGCACGCTGCATCGATTCCTTGCGCAGGCGACTATCATCGCGACCGGTGGCTACGGCCGGGTCTACTTCACCTGCACCGGCGCACACACGCAGACCGGCGACGGCAGCGCCATGGTCCTTCGGGCCGGCCTGCCGCTGCAGGACATGGAGTTCGTGCAGTTCCACCCCACTGGCATTTACGGCGTGGGCTGCCTCATCACCGAGGGCGCGCGCGGCGAGGGTGGCATCCTCCGGAATGCCTCGGGCGAGCGCTTCATGGAGCGCTACGCGCCGAATGCCAAGGACCTCGCCTCGCGGGACGTCGTAAGCCGGGCGATGACGATAGAGATCCGCGAGGGGCGCGGCGTCGGGCCGCACAAGGACCACATCTACCTGCACCTCGAACACCTCGGCGAGGACGTGGTCGCAAAAAGGCTGCCCGGCATCGCGGAGACCGCGATGATCTTCGCGAACGTCGACGTGACGCGCGCACCAATCCCGGTCCAGCCGACCGTGCACTACAACATGGGCGGCATTCCCTGCAACGTTCATGGCCAGGCGCTGACGTCGCAGAACGGATCCGGGGAGGCAGTACCGGGACTGCTCGCGATTGGGGAGGCCGCCTGCGTCTCGGTTCATGGCGCCAACCGGCTCGGCTCGAACTCGCTTCTCGACCTCGTGGTGTTCGGCCGCGCGGCCGCGGCCCACTGCGCCACGACGCTGAAACCCGGCGCGCAACAGCCGGAGCTGGCCGGCGCGGCTCTGGACCCGCTGCTCGACCGCTTCGACCGGATCCGCAATGCCTCGGGCAGCCGGCCAACCGCCGGGCTGCGCGAAGAGATGCAGCGCGCGATGCAGCGCGACGCTGCCGTGTTCCGCACCGGCAAGACGCTTACGGAAGGCTGCGCCGCGCTCGCGCGCTGCCATGACGCATTCCGGGACCTCCGCATCAGCGATCGCTCGCTCGTGTTCAACACCGACCTCATCGAAGCCCTCGAGCTCGACAACCTGCTCGCGCAGGCGCTTGCGACGATCCACTCCGCGCGCAATCGCACGGAGAGCCGGGGTGCGCACGCGCGCGAGGATTACCCGGCGCGCGACGACGCGAACTGGATGAAGCACACGCTCGCCTGGGTCGACGCCGACGGCGAGGTGCGTTTCGACTACCGCCCGGTGCAGCTGGAGACCGGCTCGAGCGGCGTGGAGCGCATCCCGCCGCAGGTGCGGGCGTACTGAAGGAGCAATCCGACCGATGGCAAAGTTCCGACTGCCCGCGAATTCACGTTATACGGACCAGCCTGGCCGCCGCCACGCGGCGCCCGCGGGGGTCACCCGCGCGCGCGAGTTCCGGGTCTATCGCTACGACCCGGAATCCCGCGAGCCGCCGCGCGTGGACAGCTATGAGCTCGACCTCGATCGTTGCGGCCCGATGGTCCTCGACGCGCTCATCAAGATCAAGAACGAAGTCGACTCCACGCTGACGTTCCGCCGCTCCTGCCGCGAAGGCATCTGCGGCTCCTGCGCGATGAACATCGACGGCGTCAATACGCTCGCCTGCACGCATCCGATCGCGGCCATCCGCGGTGCGGTGAAAGTCTTTCCGCTGCCGCACCTGCCGGTGGTCAAGGACCTGGTCCCGGACCTCAACGAGTTCTACCGGCAGTACGCGGCGGTGGAACCCTGGCTGCAGGCAAAGACCGCGCCTCCGGCGGCGGGCGAGCGTCGGCAGTCGCCCGAGGACCAGGAGCGGATCGACCGGCCTTCGGCCTGCATCCTGTGCGCCTGCTGCTCCACGTCCTGCCCGAGCTACTGGTGGAACTCGGACCGCTTCCTAGGACCGGCGGCGCTGCTTGCGAGCTATCGCTGGATCGTGGACACGCGCGACGAAGCAAGCGCGGAACGGCTTGCCAGGCTCGACGACGCTTTCCGCCTCTATCGCTGCCACACGATCATGAATTGCACCGAGGCCTGTCCGAAGGACCTGAATCCGGCGCGCGCGATCGCTGACATCAAGCGCCGGCTGGTCGAGGGCGGGTGAGCCGTGACTGATACGCGTGAAGCACGGTTGCGATGGCGCTGCCGGCGTGGCATGAAGGAGCTTGACGTGCTGCTCGCCCGCTGGCTCGCCGAAGGCTGGCCTCGCGCCGACGACGCGCGGCGCCAGGCGTTCGAATGGCTGCTCGACCAGCCGGACCCCGATCTGGCGGACTGGCTGCTCGGCGGAGCGCGGCCCGCGGACGCGCGGCAAGCCACGCTTCTCGATGAGATCGTTCGACGTCGCGGCTGAGCCCGCCGCATCGCCGCAGCTCGCGGCCGCCGCAGCGCTCTTTCACGCGGTGGCAGCGGCGTTGCCCTGGCTGGCACGCGTGCCTGTACCTTTCGCCGCAATGCTGTCACTGCTGGCGCTGCTGGGGTTCGCTATGACGGTCGCGCGCCTGCCGGGTCCTCATGCCACGCTGGCGGCGCTGCGCCTCGACACCCGCGGCTGCCGGGTGCAACTGCGCGGACGGCCCGGGTGGCAGCGCGCAGAATTTACGGCCCGCTCGCGCGCCCATGCGGGACTCGTCGTGGTCGACCTCAGGGCGGGCTCGCGGCGCTATGGCTGGCTGATCGCCCGCGGGACCCTGCCGCCGCACGCATTCCGGCGGCTCAAGGCGCGTGTCGGCCTGGATGCTAGAATCTGTGCGTTATCTCACCCCAGGAGGGGCTTTCGCCCGCCCAATCACGACCTTGCGAACTAACGAGGGGTCAGCCGGTCATATCCGGCGTGCACGTGGAGGGCGCAGCGCAAGTCGTCGAGCCAATGCGGGCTGAAGCAGGCGACATCGCGCTGGTGCGCCGCGTCCAGAAAGGGGACAAGGCGGCCTTCGACGCGCTGGTGCTGAAGTATCAGCACAAGGTGCTGAAGCTCGTACAGCGTTACGTTCGCAATCCTGCGGAGGCCGAGGACATCGCCCAGGAGGCGTTCATCAAGGCTTACCGCGCACTGCCGGCCTTCCGCGGCGACAGCGCGTTCTACACGTGGCTGTACCGGATCGCGATCAACACGGCGAAGAACGCGCTCGTGGCGAGCCGCCGGCGGCCGGTGTCGTACGACCTCGACCTGCAGGACGGCTCGCAGGTGCAGGCGCACACGAGGCTCGCCGACACGGAGACGCCCGAGGCTCTCGCGTTGACCGACGAGATCCGGCGGACCGTGAACGAGGCCATCGAAGCGCTGCCGGACGACCTCCGGCTCGCGATCGTGCTGCGCGAGCTCGAAGGCCTCTCGTACGAGGACATTGCGAAGACGATGGAATGCCCGGTAGGCACGGTCCGTTCGAGGATCTTCCGCGCGCGCGAAGCGATCGATCGCAGCCTGCGCGAGGTGTTCGACGGTGGCCTTGGGCGAATCGGAGACTTTGAATGACGGATCGAATCAAGGAACAATTGTCGGCCTTCCTGGACGGCGAATTGCCGGACACGGAGTCGGCACTGCTGCTTAAGCGCCTCGAGCGCGACGACGAGCTGCGCGGTGCCCTGTCGCGCTATTCGCTGATCGGTGCCGTGCTGCGCAGCGACGGCGACGTGCCGGCAGCGCGCCAGGTGGCGGCGCGCGTGAGCGCGGCGATCGCGAAGGAGCCGTTCCGTGCAGCCGCCTTCGTCCGCCTGCCCGGGCGCGAAGCGCTTCTCAAGGGTTTCGCGGGGCTCGCGGTTGCCGCGGGCGTCGCGCTCGGTGCCGTGGCGCTGGTTCAGGAGTTCCGTTCGCAGGACGCGGCCGCGCCATCTGCCGTCATCGCACAGGTGGAAGTGCCGCCGGTCCAGCCGGTCATGGACGACACGGAGCCGGCGACGGTGTATACGACGCCGCCCGCGACGGAATCGGCGGCGGGCATCGCGCCGGCCGAACTTGCGAACTTCCTCGTCGCGCATTACGGGTATGCGACTCCGCTCGTGCGCCGCAGCGTCGGCGCCGGACTCATCGGCGACGATTCCTCCGCCCTCCAGGAAGGCGTGCCGCCGACGGAGCAGGACGGGCAGTGATGCCCAGGCCGGCCATCGCGATCGCGCTCGGGCTCGCGGCGGCCCCGGCGCTCGCCGAGAGTGGCCAGGAATGGCTGACGCGCATGGGCGCGGCCCTCAACAATGCGAGCTATGTCGGCGAGTTCGTCTCCGAGTCCGCCGGGCGTACCGAGCGTCTCGCGATTACGCATCGCGTCCGTGACGGAATCGTCTCGGAGCGGCTCGTGTCCCTCACCGGCAGCCGGCGCGAGCTCGTGCGCGAGAACGACGAGGTCGTCGTTTACCTGCCGGACCAGAAGCTTGCGATCATCGAGCGCCGCTCGGGGCGCAGTGACCTCCTGGGCTCGCTGCCGCAGTTCGAGGGGCGGATGGCGTCGTGGTACAAGGTGGACTGGGTCGGGCGCGAGACGCTCGACGACTTCGGTCCCACCGCCGTCGTGGCAGTGCGCCCCCTGGACGGCTATCGCTTCGGCTACCGGCTCTGGATCGACGTCGACACCCAAATGCCCGTGCGCAGCGACCTCGCGGACGGCTCCGGGCGCGTGGTCGAGCGCCTGCGCTTCACGAAGCTCCGCCTCGATGATCTGATCCCTGACTCGGCATTCGAGCCCGCGCTCGACCGCAGCAAGCTGCGCTGGGTGCGCCAGTCCCCGCAGGACGACGACGCTGCGCCGGCCTGGCGCGCGGTCCAGGTGCCGCCAGGATTTCGCCTGTCCATGAGCGGCGTGCAGGCAGTCGCCGGCTCTACGGCTCCCGTCAGCCACCTCGTTTATTCGGACGGGCTCGCGACTGTCTCCGTCTTCATCCAGGCGCCGAGCCCCGGCAAGGCACCGGCGCAGGGGACGACTCGATCCGGCGTCGCGTCAGCCTTCACGACCGTGGTCGATGGCCACCAGGTGACGGCAGTCGGCGAGGTTCCGCCGCGCACGCTCAAGTACATCGCGACCGGGCTTCGCCCGGCGGCGCTCGGGGCAGACCTGCAGCACGCGGCCGCCACCGATCGCCGTAACTGACCCGCCGATGGCGGGCGCCCGGTTCCTTGTCTACACCCGGGCCGAATGCGCGCTCTGCGACGAGTTCATCGCCGAGCTAGCCGGCCTGCCGCTCCAATTCGAGCTGCGCGACGTCGACGAGGATCCTGTCGCGCGTCGCCGCTTCGGCCTCAAGGTGCCCGTGCTGACCTGCGACGGCAGCGTCGTCTGCCACGGCCACCTCGATCGCGATGCGGCGCTCAAGCTTGCCACCCGCTCGGGGGCCGGCGCGCCCCGGCTGCTATAATCCCGCATCCCCGGACGCGCCTGTCCGGCAAGGGCGTCCCGCTTCCCCACGATGCAGCAGCAGATACGCAATTTCTCGATCATTGCGCACGTGGACCACGGCAAGTCGACGCTCGCGGACCGCCTGATCCAGACCTGCGGCGGCCTCGAGGCCCGCGAGATGCAGGAGCAGGTGCTCGACTCGATGGATCTCGAGCGTGAGCGCGGCATCACGATCAAGGCGCAGTCCGTGACGCTTGGCTACCGTGCCGCCGACGGGCGCGACTACCAGCTGAACTTCATCGACACGCCGGGTCACGTCGATTTCTCGTATGAGGTCTCGCGCTCGCTAGCCGCCTGCGAAGGGGCGCTGCTCGTCGTGGACGCCGCCCAGGGCGTCGAGGCGCAGAGCGTCGCGAACTGCTACACGGCGCTGGAGCAGGGCCTCGAGGTCCTCCCGGTCATTAACAAAATCGACCTGCCCTCGGCGGATCCCGAGCGCGTCATCGAGGAGATCGAGAACATCATCGGCATCGAGGCCAGCGACGCGGTCCGCGTGAGCGCCAAGACCGGCGAAAACGTCCCTGAGCTGCTCGAGAGGCTGGTCGCCCGCATTCCGCCGCCCAAGGGCGAGCCGGACGCGCCTCTGCAGGCGCTGATCGTCGATTCCTGGTTCGACAACTATGTCGGCGTCGTGTCGCTGGTGCGCGTCATGAACGGCGCGCTGCGCCCCAACGACCGCATCCAGGTCATGTCGACGGGCCGCGGCTGGCAGGTCGACCGCGTCGGCCGATTCACGCCGAAGCGCGTCGTGGCGGAGGCACTCTCCACCGGCGAAGTCGGCTGGCTGACGGCCGGGATCAAGGACATCGACGGCGCGCCGGTCGGCGATACGATCACGAGCGAGTCGCGCCCCTGCGAGCGGCCGCTGCCCGGATTCAAGACGGTCCAGCCGCGCGTGTTCGCCGGGCTGTTCCCCGTGCAATCGGACCAGTACGAGTCCTTCCGCGATGCGCTGCAAAAACTCAAGCTGAACGATTCCGCCTTGCACTACGAGCCGGAAGTTTCGACTGCGCTCGGCTTCGGTTTCCGCTGCGGATTCCTTGGACTCCTGCACATGGACATCGTCCAGGAGCGGCTCGAGCGCGAGTACGGGCTGGCGCTCGTCACGAGTGCGCCGACCGTGGTCTACGAGGTGGTCGGCAATGACGACGAGGTGATGTCCGTCGACAATCCGGCGCGCCTGCCGCCGAGTTACCGGGAGCTGCGGGAGCCGATCATCACCGCGAACATCCTGGTCCCGCCTGAATACGTCGGCGGCGTGCTCGGGCTGTGCCAGGAGAAGCGCGGCGTGCAGAAGAAGATGCTGCAGCTGGGCCGGCAGATGTCGCTGCAGTACCAGCTCCCCCTTGCGGAGGTCGTGCTCGACTTCTTCGACCGCCTGAAGTCGGTGAGCCGGGGCTACGCCTCGTTCGACTACGAGTTCAGCCACTTCCAGCCGGCGCCGCTGTCGCGGCTCGATGTCCTGATCAACGGCGACCGCGTGGATGCGCTGTCGATGATCGTGCACCGCGAGAGCGCCTACCAGCGCGGCCGCGAGCTCGTAGACAAGATGCAGGAATTGATTCCGCGCCAGATGTTCGAGGTGGCGATCCAGGCCGCGATCGGCGGCCAGGTGATCGCGCGCGCGACGGTGAAGGCGCTGCGCAAGAACGTCCTCGCGAAGTGCTACGGCGGCGACGTGACGCGCAAGCGCAAGCTCCTCGAGAAGCAGAAAGAGGGCAAGAAGCGCATGAAGCAGCTGGGCACGGTGGAGATACCGCAGGAGGCGTTCCTGGCGGTGCTGCGGGTCGGCAAGAAGTGAACGGCGGGGGTCGCTGATGGTCTTCGATTTTGCATTCGTGCTGGTCGCGCTCGCCGCGGTGACCGGGGTCGTGTGGGGCGTCGATGCCCGGTTTTTCGCGCCGAAGCGCCGCGCGCAGGGCATCGCCAAGGAACCTGTCCTCGTCGACTACTCGCGCTCCTTCTTCCCGGTCATCGTCATCGTGTTGTTGCTGCGGTCGTTCCTGTACGAGCCGTTCCGGATCCCGTCGGACTCGATGATGCCGACGCTGATCAAGGGAGACTTCATCTTCGTCAACAAGTGGCGCTACGGGCTGCGGCTGCCCGTGCTCAACACCAAGGTCGTGCCGATCGGCATGCCGCAGCGCGGCGACGTCATCGTGTTCCGTAAGCCTTCGGAGCCGTCGGTCGTGTTCATCAAGCGGTTGGTGGGGCTGCCCGGCGACACGATCCGCGTGACGGAATCAGGCGTGCTCGTGAACGGAACGCCGTCCCAGATCGAGCCCGGCGAGTTGTATTCCGGCCCCCTTAGCGAGCAGTATCCGTTCACGCACGTGGGGGAGGAGCACCTCGGGGCGGCGACGCACGCGATCCTCATCGACCCGGCCAGGCCGGGCATGGAAGGCGAGTGGCAGGTCCCGCCGGGGCACTACTTCATGATGGGCGACAACCGCAACAACAGCCGCGACAGCCGCTTTCCCGATGTCGGTTTCGTGCCGGAAGGCAACGTGATCGGAAAGGCCGAAGCGATCTGGCTGTCGTTCAATCCGGGGCCGGGCTCGCTCCTGCTCTGGAAGCGCATGGGAACCGGCATCCGCTAGGGAGACAGGTATGCAGCACAGACAGCGTGGCATGACAATGCTGGGAATCATCCTCGTCGTTGTCGTCGTCGGCGCGTGGATTTACGCCGGCATCCGGCTGACGCCCCTCTACCTCGAATACATGCGGGTCGCGTCGACGCTCGAGAAGGTGCGCGACGAGTTCGACAGCAACCCGGGCACTACCGAGTTCATGCTCCGCAAGGCGATCGAGCGCCACTTCGACATCGAGATGGTCGAAGTGGTCACGTCGAACGACATCGAGATCACGCGGGAAGGCGGCGAGTTCACCATGCGCGCCGCCTACGAGGCGACGACGCCGATCATCAGCAACATCTCCTTCCTCGTGGATTTCGACAAGTCGGTCACCGTCAGCGCGCGTTGAGCGAACGATGAGCGTCGCCGGACCGGCGGCCGGCTGGCTGGCGGAGCGGCTCGGCGTCGACCTGACGGATCCCGGCCTTCTCGAGCGTGCGCTCACGCACCGGAGCCACGGCTCCGCCCACAACGAGCGGCTGGAGTACCTGGGCGACGCCGTACTGTCGTTCGTCGTGGCCGAAATCCTGTTTCAGAGATTCCCGGACGCGCGCGAAGGCGAGCTGTCGCGCTACCGGGCGAGCCTCGTGAGCGGGGAGGCGCTCGCGGCGATCGCGGCGTCGCTCGGTCTCGGGGACCAGCTCCGGCTCGGCGAGGGCGAGATGAAGTCCGGCGGGCAGCGGCGCGCCACGATCCTGGCGGACGCGCTCGAGGCGCTCGTCGGCGCCATCTACCTCGACCAGGGGCTCGACGTGGCGCGGCGCGTCGCGGCCCGGCTATTCGAAGCCGCACTCGAAGCCTTGCCTGCCGCTGCAGCGCTCAAGGACCCCAAGACGCGGCTGCAGGAATGGCTCCAGGGCCGCGGCCATCCGTTGCCCGCGTACACGGTGCTCGAAGTGAGCGGCGAGCCGCACGAGCAGAGTTTCCGCGTGCGCTGCGACGTCCCGGGTCTCGGCCTTGCCGCGGTCGCGGACGGCAGCAGCCGGCGCCGTGCAGAGCAGGAAGCCGCTCAGCGAATCCTTGAGGATCCCGAGTTAAAATCTGCGCGGTGAAGTCGGGCGAAGCGCATCGTTGGGGCACGGCCGTACTGGCCGGCCGGCCGAACGTCGGCAAGTCGACGCTGCTCAACGCGCTCGTTGGCCGCAAGCTCAGTATCGTGACGCCGAAGGCGCAGACCACGCGCCACCGCATCGAGGGCCTTGTCGCGGGCCCCGGGTTCCACATGGTCCTTGCCGACACGCCGGGCGCAGGCGCCGCGGCTGGCAGCCGCCTCGCGCACTTCATGAACCGCCAGGGCGAGGCGGCGCTTGGGGGTGCCGACGCCGCGGTCCTCGTCGTCGCGGCGCCGCGCTGGACGGATGCGGATGGAGTGGTCCTCGAGCGGCTGAAACGGACAAGGCTCCCGGTCGTCCTCGCCGTGAACAAGATCGACCGGGTCAAACCGCGGGCATCGCTGCTGCCGCTTCTCGATTCGCTGTCGCGCAGGCACGACTTCGCCGCAATCGTTCCGGTGTCCGCGTTGAAGGGCGAGAACCTCGAGGCACTTGCGAAAGCGGCGGCGTCGCTCCTGCCGGAAGGCTCGCCCGAGGAGGCACGGCCCGCCCAGGAGCGCGGCGAACGCTTCCAGGCCGCCGAGGCGCTTCGCGAGCAGCTCATGATCGCTCTCTCGGACGAGCTGCCCTACGGGATCGCGGTCGAGATCGAGCGCTTCGAGCCGACGGAGGACGGGCGCACCGAGATCGACGCCGTGATCTGGGTGGAGCGTGCAGGCCAGCGCAAGATCGTCATTGGCACGAAGGGCGCGCGACTCAAGTCAATCGGCCGCGCGACGCGGCTCGCACTCAACGAGCTGTTCGGCCGCCGTGTTCACCTCAACACCTGGGTCAAGATACAAGCGGGCTGGAGCGACGACGACCGCATGCTGCGCCAGCTCGGCCACGAGCCGCCATGAGCAGCCAGCGGCTCAAGCAGCTCGAGCCGTCGTGGCTCCTGCACCATCGCCCGTGGAGCGACAGCAGCCGAATCCTCGACCTCGTGACGCGCGACCACGGGCGAGTCACGCTGTTCGCGCACGGCGCGCGGCGGCCTAAGTCGCCGCTCCGGGCCGTGCTGCGCCCTTTCCAGCCGCTCGTCGTCTCCTGGTCCGGCCGCGCAGACGGCGGGACGCTCACGGCCGCCGAAGCGGCAGGCAACGCGCCCGCACTCGTGCCGGAGCGGCTGCTGTCGGCCTACTACCTTAATGAACTGCTCCTGCGCCTGTTGCCGCGAGAGGACCGGCACGATGCGATATTCGACGCCTATGGCGCGGCGCTCGCAGGCCTCGCCTCCGACGCAGAGCAGCCGGCGCTTCGCGCGTTCGAGCGTGTGCTGCTGGATGAGCTCGGCTACGGCGTCGACCTCACCCGAGACGCCGGCAGCGGACGGCCCCTGGACGCCGATCGGACCTATCATTTCGAGCCGGGCCGCGGCGTGCTCGTCGTGCGCGATACGGAACCGGGTCCGGATATACACGCGGGGCGCGATCTCCTGGCGGTCGCGCGCGGCGAGCTCGGCCTGCCGTCAGCGCAGCGGGCCGCACGCGGGATCTACGGCGCCGCGATCGCACATTGCCTCGAAGGGCGCGGTCTCGCGAGCCGCGAAGTGATGCTGGCCGTGCGCCGGCGGGGACGTGAAGGATGAATGGGGAAATCCTGCTGGGGGTCAACATCGACCACGTTGCGACGCTGCGCCAGGCTCGCGGCGGCCGCTCGCCCGACCCGCTGCTCGCAGCGCTGGTCGCGGAGCAGTGGGGCGCGGATGGCATCACGCTGCACCTGCGCGAGGACCGCCGTCACATCCAGGACCGGGACGTCCGCGCGCTGCGCCCGGCGCTGCAGACTCGCATGAACCTCGAAATCGCGGCGACGCCGGAAATGATCGCGATCGCACTCGACGTCCAGCCGCGGGACGTCTGCCTGGTGCCGGAAAAGCGCACGGAAGTCACGACCGAGGGCGGCCTCGACGTCGCCTCGAATCCCGCCCCGATCGCGGCGGCCTGCAGGCGGCTCGCGTCCGGCGGCATCCGCGTGTCGATTTTCATCGACCCCGACGAAGCCCAAGTGGATGCCGCGGCGCGCGCCGGTGCGCCGGTCGTCGAGCTGCACACGGGAGCCTATGCCGAGGCGCAGGGCGCGGAGCGCGCCCGCGAGCTTTCGCGGCTCGTCACGGCGGCGAAGCGCGCGACCGCCGCCGGCCTCGTCACGAACGCCGGCCACGGCCTCGACTACCACAACGTGCAGCCGGTCGCGGCAATCCGCGAGCTCGTCGAGCTCAACATCGGGCACGCCATCGTCTCCCGCGGCGTAATGTCCGGTCTCGGCCCCGCGGTCGCCGCCATGAAGCGCCTCATGGTCGGCGCGCGCACCGCATGATCTTCGGCATCGGCACGGACCTCGTGCAGGTCGAACGCATCGCGGCAACTTACCGGCGGTTCGGCGCTCACTTCGTCGAGCGCCTGCTCATGCCGGAAGAACGTGCGCTCTTCGACCCCGACCGGCGCGCCGTGCGCTTCCTCGCAATGCGATTCGCCGCCAAGGAAGCGATCTCGAAGGCGCTCGGCACGGGCTTCCGCCACGGCGTCTGGATTCGCGACTTCGGCTTCAAGGCAAACGCCTGGGGCAGGCCGGATGTGATCTTTTCCGCGCGCGGGCGGGAGATCGCCGACCGGCTGGGCGCCGGCGACGGGCACGTCAGCCTTACGGACGAGGCGGGCCTCGTGATGGCGGTCGCCGTGCTGATGAAGAAGGCATGAGTCTCGTGCCGAACTGCCTGGTCTTCGACATCGAGACCGTGCCGGACGCGGAGCTCGGCCGTCGCCTCGGATTCGAGGGCGACGACCATGCCGTCGCGGCAGCCATGCTCGCGGCGCGCGAGGAGGAATCGGGGACGTCGTTCCTGCCGCTCGAACAGCACCGCGTGGTCGCGATATCGACGCTGCTGCGCAGCGGCGATCAGCTGCAGGTTTGGAGCCTCGGCGAAGTCGCCAGTGGCGAGGACGACCTGGTTCGGCGGTTCTTCGGCGGTATCGAGAAGGTCCGCCCGACGCTCGTGTCGTGGAACGGGTCGGGATTCGACCTGCCCGTGTTGCATTACCGGATGCTGCGCCACGGCATCTCGGCGCCGACTTACTGGGAGACCGGGGACCGCGACCGCGACTTCAAGTGGAACAACTACCTGAACCGCTACCACATGCGGCATGTCGACCTCATGGACGTGCTGTCGGCCTACCAGGCGCGCGGCCGTGCGAGCCTCGAGCACGTCGCGCTCCTGCTCGGCCTGCCGGGCAAGCTCGGCATGAGCGGCGACCAGGTGTTCGAGTTCTGGAAGAACGGCCGGCTCGGGGAGATCCGGGCCTATTGCGAGACGGATGTGCTCAACACGTTTCTCGTCTGGCTTCGCTTCGAACTGGCTCGCGGGCAGCTGTCCGTATCGGCGCACGCGGACGAGGTCGCCCGCGTGCGCGCATGGCTCGACGAGCGCAAGGAGCCGCACTGGCAGCAATATGCCTCCGCCTGGGCCGGCGCTTGAAGCTGCCGGCCGCGATCGAAGACGCGGAGATCGAGTCGCTGGATCACGAAGGCCGCGGCGTCGCGCACGTCGGCGGCAAGGCGGTTTTCGTGGACGGCGCGCTGCCCGGCGAATCGGTCCGCTTCCGGCGCACGCGCCGTCAGCGGCGCTACGACGAGGCCGCCGCCGTCGAGGTTCTGCGGGCGGCGCCGGAACGCGTGATACCGCGCTGCCGTCACTTCGGCGTTTGCGGCGGCTGCGTCCTGCAGCACCTCGACCACGCGGCGCAGCTCACCGCCAAGTCCCGCATCGTGGTCGAGGCTCTCGAGCGCATCGGCGGCGTCGCGCCGGAGCGCTGGCTGCCCCCGCTTGCGGGGCCCGCCTGGTCGTACCGGCGGCGAGCACGCCTCGGCTGCAAGTTCGTCGACAAGAAGGGAAAGGTGCTCGTCGGCTTCCGCGAGCGCGGGAGCCCGCTACTCGCGGACCTCGAGATCTGTGAGGTGCTGGCGGCACCGGTCGGTGCGCTCGTCGCCGCGCTCGCCGCGCTGGTCGGCAGCCTCGAAATACGGCGCCGCGTCGCTCAGATAGAGGTCGCGGTCGGGGACAACGGTTCGGCCCTCGTGCTGCGCGTGCTCGAGGCCCCGCCCGAAGACGATCTCGCGCGCCTGCGCGAGTTCGAGTCGCAACACGGCATCGCGCTCTACCTGCAGCGCGGCGGCCTCGACACCGTCGCCGCGCTCACGCCGCCGGCAACTGCGCTGCGATACGAGCTCGACGGGCTGCCCGCCGGCATCGAGTTTGCACCGACCGACTTCATCCAGGTCAACGGCGAGCTGAACCAGCTCATGGTTGCGCGCGCGATTGAACTGCTCGACCCGCAGCCGGCCGACCGGGCGCTCGATCTCTTCTGCGGGCTCGGCAACTTCAGCCTGCCGCTCGCGCGTCGAACGGCCGCGGTCACCGGCGTCGAGGGCGACGCAGCGCTCGTCGCACGCGCGCGCGCGAATGCGGCGCGGAACGGCATCGCCAATGCCGCGTTCCACGCGGCCGACCTCGCGGCAGCGACGCAGCAGGGCGAGTGGGCGCACGCGCGCCACGACCTCGTGCTGCTCGACCCACCGCGCGCGGGCGCGCGCGAAATCCTGCCGGTCGCCGTCGCGTCCGGGCCCCGCCGGGTGGTCTATGTCTCCTGCCATGCCGGAAGTTTCGCGCGCGATGCGGGCATACTTGCGGGGCAGCTGGGCTACCGCCTTACGGCGGCAGGGGTCATGGACATGTTTCCGCACACCTCCCACGTCGAGACGATCGCGCTCTTCGAGCCCGCGCCATGACGCTCGGCCCGGTCATGGTTGACCTTGCCGGCGTCGCGGTCGAACCCGTCGAGCGCGAGCTGCTCCGGCATCCGCAGGTCGGGAGCGTGATCCTGTTCGCCCGCAATTACGAGAGTCCGGCGCAGCTCGGACGACTCACAGCCGAGATCCACGCCGTGCGCACGCCGCCGCTGCTCATCGCGGTCGACCAGGAAGGCGGCCGCGTGCAGCGTTTCCGTGACGGCTTCACGCGGCTTCCACCCCTGCGCGAGATTGGCCGGCGTTACTCTGCGAGCCGGGGCGACGGCCTTGCGCTCGCGCGGCAGCTCGGCTGGCTCATGGCTGCCGAGCTCCGCGCCTGCGGTGTCGACATGTCTTTCGCGCCCTGCGTCGACCTCGACTACGGCGTCAGCCAGGTCATCGGCGACCGCGCGCTGCACGCCGATGCCGCAGCGGTCGCCGAGCTCGCGGTCGCGTACATGCTCGGCATGCGGGAGGCAGGAATGGCGGCCACCGCCAAGCATTTCCCGGGCCACGGCGCAGTCGCCGCCGACTCGCACGTCGCGCTCCCGGTGGATCGCCGCGCGTGGCCGGACATCGAGGCGGACCTGCAGCCCTATCGCCGCCTGATTGCGAACGCGCTGCCCGCGGTGATGGTGGCGCACGTCGTCTTTCCGGAAGTTGACGACAGGCCCGCGAGTCTTTCGCGGCGATGGATCGAGGGTGTGCTTCGCAACGACCTCGGCTACCAGGGCGCAGTTTTCGCCGACGACCTCTCGATGAAGGGCGCCGCTGCGCTCGGCGACATCGGCGCGCGCGGCGCGCTCGCGCTCGCCGCCGGTTGCGACGTCCTGCCCGTCTGCAACGACCGCGCAGCGGCTATCGCGCTCCTCGAATCGCTGAAAGCAGCGCCGGATCCCGTGAGCCGCATGCGCCTCGTGCGCCTGCATGGCCGAGAGGCCGCACCGCCGGCGCTGGCCACCGATCCGCGCTGGCAGGCTGCCGCGGCGGCAGCGCGCGACCTCGTCGAGCGGCCCGCGCTCCAGCTCGAGGGTGACCGCCTGGCCTAGGCGACGAGTTCGTCCAGGACGCGATCCGCTGACGCGATACGTTCCGCGGCGTCCGCCGTTGCGATGCGCAGCCGCAACCGGGTCGAACCGTCGAGTCGGTAGCGGCCGGCCGATTGCTGGACCAGCCGTACGACGTGTGCCGGGTCCACGCGGTGCCCGGGCCCGAACTCGACGACGCCTCCCGTGGCGCCGAGTTCGAGGCGCCGGATGCCGAGCGCCGCCGCCCGCTGACGCAGCCGGTGCACGAGCAGCAGCGTTCGGGCCGGCGGCGGCAGCGGGCCGAAGCGGTCGATCAGCTCCGCCTCGAGGTCGTCGAGACGCTCTGCATCGGCTGCGCCCGCCAGGCGCTTGTAAAGCTGCAGTCGCAGGTGTACGTCGGGCATGTAGTCCTCGGGCAGCAACGCCGGCAGCTGCAGGTCCACTTCGGTGCCGGCGCCAAGCGGCGCATCGAGCGCCGGCTCGCGGCCCTCGCGCAGCGCGGCCACCGCGCGCTCGAGGAGCTCGAGATAGAGCCCGATCCCCACTTCCTGGATCTGGCCGCTCTGTTCCTCGCCGAGCAGCTCGCCCGCGCCGCGGATCTCAAGGTCCTGCGTCGCGAGCGTGAACCCGGCGCCGAGCTCCTCGAGCGACTCGATCGCCTCGAGGCGTTTGCGCGCATCCTCGGGGAGCGCCGCGACCGGCGGTGCCAGCAGGTAGGCGAAGGCGCGATGGTGGGAGCGGCCGACGCGCCCGCGCAGCTGGTGCAGCTGCGCGAGTCCGAACCGGTCCGCGCGGTCGATCAGGATCGTGTTCGCGGTCGGTACGTCGATACCCGACTCGATGATCGTCGTGCAGACGAGGACCTGGAAGCGCCGGTGATAGAAGTCGAGCATCAGGAGCTCGAGGTCCCGTTCGCGCATCTGGCCGTGGCCGACTCGCACCGTCGCCTCGGGTACGAGCCGGCGCAAGCGCTCCGCGAAAACTTCGATGTCCTCGACCGCGTTGTGCACGAAGTAGACCTGGCCGCCGCGGCGGATCTCGCGCAGGCAGGCTTCCCGCACCAGGCCGTCGCTCCACTCGGTGACGAAGGTCTCGATCGCGACCCGTTCCGCCGGCGGCGTCGTCATGAGCGACAGATCACGGAGGCCGCCGAGCGACATGTTGAGCGTGCGCGGGATCGGTGTCGCCGTCAGCGTCAGGGTGTCAACGTCGGCTCGCAGCTGCTTGAGCCGCTCCTTGTGCGAGACGCCGAAGCGGTGCTCTTCGTCCACGACGACGAGTCCAAGGTCCCGGAAGCCGACGTCGCGCTGGAGCAGGCGGTGCGTGCCGATCACGATGTCGACGGAGCCGCCCTTCAGGCCCTCGACCACGGCACGCTGCTCGGGCCCCGTGCGGAAGCGCGACAGGTTTTCGACCCGCACCGGCCAGTCCGCGAAGCGGTCCGCGAAGGTCTGCGCGTGCTGCTGCGCGAGCAGGGTCGTCGGCACGAGCACGGCGACCTGACGGCCGCCCGTGACGGCGGCGAAGGCCGCGCGCAACGCGACCTCGGTCTTGCCGAAGCCGACGTCGCCGCAGACGACGCGGTCCATCGGCCGCCCAGAGCGCATGTCGGCGAGCACGGCTTCAATGGTGTCGTGCTGGTCGATCGTCTCCTCGAAGGGAAACGCCGCCTCGAAGGCGCGATAGGCGACGTCGTCGAAGGCGAGCGGTCGGCCGGCGCGTGCCGCGCGTCGCGAGTAGAGGTCCAGCAGCTCCGCCGCGACGTCGCGCACCCGGTCGGCCGCGCGACGCCGTGCACGCGCCCATTGCTCAGTGCCGAGGCGGTGCCAGGGCGCCGCATCGGGCGAGCCGCCCGTGTAGCGCGTCACGCGATCGAGCGCGTGCACCGGCACATACAGGAGGTCTCCGCCGGCGTACTCCAGCACGAGGAACTCGGCGGGGTGGCCAGCGACCTGCATTACGCGCAGTCCCCGGTAACGTCCTACGCCGTAGTCCTCGTGCACGACCGGCGCACCGGGCGAAAGCGCTGCGAGCTCGCGCAGAATTGCATCGGGGTCGCGCTCGGCGCGACGGCGGCGGCGTTCCTGGCGCGCGCGCTCGCCGAAAAGCTGCTCCTCGGCGACCAGGGCGAGCGCACGTTGCGGGAGCAAGAGCCCGCGCACGTCCGGAGCCACGGCGAGCCCGAGCGATGCGCCGCCGTCGATGAACGCCTTCCAGTCCGCGGCGATCTCCGGCACGAAGCCCTCGCGCCTCAGCGACTCGGCGAGGACTTCGCGCCGGCCGGCGGAATCCACAGTTACGAGGACGCGGCGTGCGCCGCCTTCGACGAAGCGGGAGAGCTTCTCGAGCGGCTTCGGCGCGCGCGGATCTGCGCGCAGCTCGGGCGGCGGCTCGGAACCGAAATTCACGAAGGGCAGGGATGTCGCGATCGGCTCGACCTTCACGGGGGCAAGGACGACTCGTGCATGCGCGTCGAGCGCTGCAAGCGCGACCGAGGCAGGCACGAATGCTTCTTCGGGCGGCAGCAGCGGCCGCTCGCGGTCGTGCCGCCGATCCTCGAAACGCGCCCCGATATCGACCCATCCGTCCTCGAGCGCGCGCTCGAGGTCGACGAGGTCGACGACCACGCTGCCGGCGCGCAGGTAGTCGGCGAAGCCCGACGTGCGCCCGAAGAACAGCGGCAGCCACGCCTCGATGCCGGCTGGCATCTGTCCGGCGGTCACCGCGCGATAGACGGCGCTCGACTGCGGGTCGCCCTCGAAGCGCTCGCGCCAGCGGCTGCGAAATGCCGCGATCGCCTCTGCCGACGAAGGCACTTCGCGGGCGGGAAGCAAAGGGACCGCAGGCAGTCGCGCGCCCGAGCGTTGATCGGCCGGATCAAAGACCCGCACCGATTCGATCAGATCGTCAAAGAGGTCGAGCCGGAACGGCTGCGCGGCGCCGGCCGGATAGAGGTCGATGACCGCGCCACGGACCGCGAACTCGCCCGGGCTCAGGACCTGCGTGACCTGCGCGTAGCCGGCGTCGGCCAGGCGCTTGCGGAGCCGCGGCAGGTCGATATGCTCGCCTACCGCCAACTTGAACGCGTGCGCCTCGATGAATGCGCGCGGCGGCAGCCGGTCGAGTAGTGCCGCTTTCGTCGTGACAACGATACCGCGTTGGAGATTGGGGAGCGCCGCGAGCGTACGCAGGCGCTCGGAGACGATGTCCGGATGCGGCGAGAACGGGTCGTAGGGGAGGGTCTCGCGATCCGGGAAAGACCAGAGGTCGTCGCGGCTGCCGGCATAGAACGAGATCTCGGCGAGCACCTGGTCGGCTTCGCGCCCGCTGCCGGCGGCGACGACGAGTGGCGCCGATGCCGACGTCGCGGCTTCAACCAGGAAGAACGCCGGGCTGCTGCCGTACAGCTCGCCCCAGCGCACGCGCTGCACACCCTCGGGCAATCGGGTCCTCGCGGCGGGGTGGTCTGGCATCGGTGCATCCTGCAGGCAAAACTCCCCGCTCCGGGCGAACCCGGCGGGGTCTCGATTCGACAGGATACCCGGCCCCTTGCGGCCGGCAACGATCAGCCGGCCGGCACGCTCTTGGCGAGCACGGCGTGAAGCACCCGGTCATTCTCGAAATACACCGAGAACTGGGGGTAATCCCAGCGCGTGATCGGGGGAGTGCCGACAGCGGCATGCCGGTTGGTGGGCGCGCCGTATTGGCTCTCGACCTGGGTCATCGTGCTGCCCCGATGCGGGCGATCCGCGGCGGCCGCGGGATTGCCGGTATCGGTGCTGAGCGTTTCCGCAAGCGCAGGGCCGGCGGCTCCAAGCGCGAGCAGCAGCAAAATGCGTAGGATAGGCATCGCGATACCTCCGCAACGAGTTTAGCACCGGGTGGGAGCCTGTCGAGGTTGCCACGGTAAATCCTTGATAGGCATTCCGAATCCTGTGAACTACTGCACATGCTGACCCCGCTGCCCCTGGGACTCGGGCTGCGCTACCTCTGGGCCAGCCAGCATCAGTACTTCGTCTCTTTCATCAGTGTCGTATCGCTCGCCGGCATTGGACTCGGGGCGGCAGCGCTCATCGCCATCCTGTCCGTCATGAACGGGTTCGAAGGCGAGCTCCGCACGCGCCTGCTCTCGCTCGCCGCGCACGCGACGCTGCCGGGCTCGCCGGAGGCGGCGTCGCTCCGCGCCCTGGCCGAGCGGGCGCGCAGCGAGCCAGGCGTGGCGAGCGCCGAGCCCTTCGTCGAGGTCCAGGGGCTGCTTTCCCACAACGCGACGCTCGCAGGCGTGGTGCTGCGCGGGATCGACGCGCGCGACCATGGTCCGGACACGGCGCTCGCCAAGGCGATGATTGCGGGCGAGGTTGGGCAGCTCATCCCGGGGAGCACGCGCGTCGCACTCGGCCGCGTGCTTGCCTACCAGCTGGAGGCTCAGCCGGGTGACCATGTGAGCCTCCTCCTGCTGCGTAGCAATGCAGACGGAAGCCTTGCGCCGCGCATCGGCTCGTTCGAGGTCAGCGGCGAGTTCGAGGTCGGCCTTGCGGACCACGACTCGACGCTGGCGTTCGCCTCGCTCGAGGACGTCGCCGCGATCGCAGGTCCGGCTGCTTCGGCCGGCGTGCGGGTGTTCTACGCGGACCCCTTCGAAGCGCCCGCCCGCACGCCGCGCCTGGCAGTGGCGCTCGGCGTCAGGAATGCGACGGACTGGACGGCGGAGCATTCGGCGTACTTCCGCGCGATTCGCATCGAGAAGCTCGTGATGTCGGTCATCCTGCTCCTCATCGTCGCGATCGCGGCGTTCAACATCGTCTCGGGCCTCGTCATGGTAGTTGCGGAGAAGCGCAACGACATTGCGATCCTGCGCACCATGGGCTTCTCGCGTGGCGGCGTGGTCGCGACATTCGTGGTACAGGGCACGCTCATTGGCTGGGTGGGCGCGCTCGCTGGGATCGGCCTCGGCGTCGTGCTCGCGCTGAATGCCGCCGGGATCGTGCGCTTCTTCGAATGGGTTTTCGGGTTCGAGCTCTTCGACCCGGCGGTTTACTACATCTCCGAGATACCGTCGGAGCTGCGTGCATCCGACGTCCTCCTTGTCTCGATCACCGCCTTTTTGCTGACGCTGCTCGCGACGATATACCCCGCGCGCCGGGCAGCCGCGACGGAGCCTGCGGAGGCGTTGCGGTATGAATAAGACAGCCGATGCCCGCAGAGCTGCGGAAACGCCCTTTCCGGGAGCGTGGCCGGTCTGGATCGGCCTGCGCTACCTACGCGCCCGGCAAGGCAACCGTTTCGTCGGCTTCATCTCGATCATCGCAATGACCGGCATCGCGCTCGGGGTCGCGGTTCTCATCGTCGTGCTCTCGGTCATGAATGGCTTCGAGCGCGACCTATCGCGCCGGATCCTCGACATCGTCGCCCACGCGACGCTCGAGGGGGAGGGAGCGCGCCTCGCTGACTGGCGCGCGGTCATGGAGAAGACGCGCGGCGAGGACGGCGTCGTTGCGATCGCACCCTTCGTGGAGGGCCACGCCATGCTGGTCGCCGGCGAGCGTTCCGCGGCCGTCGACCTGCGCGCGGTGGAGCCGGACGCGGAGCGACGCGTCTCTGCGCTCGAACGGCACCTGTCCGACGGCGGGTTCCGCGCGCTCGACGCCGGTGGCTGGCGCGTGCTGCTCGGCCGGGGGCTCGCGGACAAGCTCCGGGTCCGCCGCGGCGACGGCGTGCTCGTCGTCATCGCGCAGGGCAACGTCACGCCCGCCGGCGTCGCGCCGCGCATGCGCCGGTTCATGGTGGCCGGCTTCATCGACGCCGGCATGTACGAGTTCGACCAGGGGCTCGCGGTCGTGCACCTCGCCGATGCCCAGAGGCTCTTCCGGCTGGGCGATGCCGTGACGGGCCTGCGCTACCGGTTTGACGACCCGAATGCCGCGCCGGAGCTCATCCGAGCGATCGGGCAGTCGCTGCCCGGCAGCTATTTCATCAGCGACTGGAGCCGGCGCCAGGGGAATTTCTTCCGCTCCCTCCAGGTCACGAAGTCGATCATGTTCTTCGTGCTGCTGCTCGTCGTCGCGGTCGCCGCGTTCAACATCATCGCGACGCTCGTGATGGTCGTGAAGGAAAAGCGCGCCGACATCGCGATCCTGCGCACGCTCGGGGGCGCACCGCGCGACATGGTCTCGATCTTCATGACGCAGGGCTCGGTCATTGGCGTCGTCGGAACGGCGATCGGCGCCGCGGCGGGGCTGCTGCTCGCCTTCAATGCGACGCCGGTGGTTGCGGCGCTGCAGCAGGCGACGGGCATCACCTTCGTGGATCCGCAGGTGTATTTCATCTCAGAGCTGCCGTCCGAGGTGCGCGCGGCCGACGTGTTCCTCGTCGCCGGCGTCGCCCTCGCCCTCGGCGTACTCGCCACCCTGTATCCCGCCTGGCGCGCTGCACGGACTCAACCGGCGGATGCCCTGCGCCACGAGGTTTGAGCGAACCGCATGAGTCATGACGTCGTGCTGGCCTGCGAGGGCCTCGTCAAGGAATTCCGCCAGGGACCGGCTGTCGTCCGGGTGCTTTCCGGCGCCGATGCGAGCGTCGGACGAGGCGAGCGCGTCGCGGTCGTCGGCGCATCCGGGTCCGGAAAGACGACGTTGCTGCAGCTGCTGGGGGGCCTGGACCTGCCGACCGCCGGCCGCGTTCGGATCGACGGGCGCGAGATGTCATCGCTGGACGACGCGGAGCGGGGACGCCTCAGGAACTCCGCGATGGGCTTCGTCTACCAGTTCCATCACCTGCTTCCCGAGTTCTCGGCGCTCGAGAACGTCGCGATGCCGCTGCTCATCCGCCGGATGCCGCACGCGGAAGCCGCGCACGCAGCAGAGGCGCTGCTCCGGCGGGTCGGGCTCGGTGCCCGCCTTGCGCATCGGCCGTCGCAGCTCTCCGGCGGCGAGCGGCAGCGCGCGGCGGTTGCACGCGCGCTCGTCACGCGCCCGCGCATCGTGCTCGCGGATGAGCCGACAGGAAACCTCGACGGGCGTCACGCCCGCCAGGTCTTCGAGCTGATGATCGAGCTCAATCGCGAGCTGGGCACGAGCCTCGTCATCGTGACGCACGACCACGCACTCGCCGCCCGCATGGACCGCGTGCTGGTGCTCGAAGACGGAATTCTGCGCGAAGGCGCCGCCTGATCGCCTGACGCTGCCGGCCGCGTCCCGTTAACGTCCGGGCACGACAGGCGGGCCGGCGTTCATGTGGCAGGTCGCGATCGCTTTCTCGGCGGGTGCTGCCGCGCTCCTCGGCATGCCCGCGGTCGGTGCAAATGCCGTCGCGCCATTCGCTGCGTTATGCGTCGCGTCATTCCTGCGGCGTCGACCGGTTCTTGCAGCGGTATGCGCCGGATTTGCCTGGACGCAGCTGCTCGCGAGCGGCTGGCTCGATGGCGCGTGGCCTTGCGCGCGCGATCGCGAGCCGGTCACCGTCACGGGGCGAATCGCGGCGCCCGCGCTGGAGCGCGAGGGACGCACCGACTTCGACCTCGACGTGATCGAAGCCGAGCCCGCCGCGGACGCGCCACGGCGAGTCCGGGTCGCGTGGTACGAATCGACGGGAGTTCCGCGGCCCGGCGAAGTCTGGCGGCTCCAGCTACGGCTGCGGTGCCGCCACGGATTCGTCAATCCATGCGCGCCGGACCGGGATCTTGCGCTGCTGCGGGAGCGCGTCGACGCGACCGCGTACGTGGTGGGAAAAAGCGCGCCCGTCCGGCTGACGCCGCCAGCCGAGCGACCTGTCGAGCGCCTGCGCGGCCGCATCGCCGACGGCATTGCACAGGCCGTGGCAGAAGGACCGTCCGCCGCCGTGCTGCAAGGGCTCGCGGTCGGCGTGCGAGGCGCGATTCCGGAGCAACTGTGGGACGCGTTCGCCATCACCGGCATCGCACATCTCATTGCGATCTCCGGACTACATGTCACCGGCTGCGGGGTCGCCGTGCTGGCGCTTCTTCGCCTGTGCCGACGTGCGCATTCGACCGGCTTGCCGCGAATCGGGACTGGCTCCGAGTCCGCTGTCGTGGTCGCGGTCACGGCAGGATACGCAGTCCTGTCGGGCGGATCGGTGCCAGCCTTGCGAACGCTCGCCATGTTTGCCGTATTCGCGCTGCTTCGCGTCCTGCGACGCACCTGGCCGCTGCACCAGTCGCTGGCGCTCGCCGGCCTCGTGCTGGTCGCCTGCGATCCGCTGGCGCTGACTTCGGCCGGCTTCTGGTTGTCGTTCGTAGCGACCGCTGCGCTCTGCACTGCGAGCATCCAGCAAGCGCAGTGGTGGTCCCGCCTCGTGGCGTTTGCGAAAGCCCAGCTCGCGGTGACGACGCTTCTGACGCCGGTGCTTGCGGCGACTTTCGGACGCATCTCGCTCGTTGCGCCGCTCGTGAACGCTGTTGCAATCCCGGTTTTCAGCCTCGCTCTTCTGCCGGTCATACTGGCGGGGACGGTGCTGACGGCGGCCGCTCCGGAGGCCGCAGCGACGCTGTGGCGCCTGCTCGCGGTGATCCTCGATCGCGCCTGGCCGCTGCTCGAGGCCGTTGCGGCGTGGCCGAAGGCGAGCTTTTCGCCCGCAGCCCAGCCTGGCGTGGTCGTCGCGGCGACGGGCCTCGCGCTCTTCGCGGCACAGGTCCTGCCAATTACGGGGCTGCGCTGCGCGGCCGCCTGTATGGCTGGCGCGCTGCTACTCGGCAACGCCCCGCGCCCGCCCGAAGGCGGATACGTACTAACCGCGATGGACACCGGCCAGGGACTGGCGACCGTCATCGAGACGGCGCGCCACACGCTTGTATTCGATACGGGACCGCGCTGGCAATCGGGTAACGCGGCGGCGAAGGTCGCGCTGTTGCCCTATCTTCGCGGCCGCGGAGTCCGAAACATCGACGTCCTCGTCGTGAGCCACGACGATGCGGACCATGCGGGCGGAGCGGATGCGCTTCGCCTGGCGCTGCCCGTCGAATTCACGATGACGGCCGAGCACAGCCGCCTCCGTGCGGACGCGACCTGCCGGCGCGGCGACTCCTGGCGCTGGGACGGCGTCGAATTCCGCGTGATGCACCCGCCATCCGGATTCGAGGGAAGCGACAATGACCGCTCCTGCGCGATCGTCGTTGCAGGTCGCGGCGGTAGCGCGCTCCTGCTTGCCGACCCGGAGGCAGCTGCCGAAGCGGAGATTCTTCCGCAGGTGGGGGCGTCCGACGTCGTCCTGGTGCCGCACCACGGTAGCCGCAGCTCGTCGTCGCCCGCATTGGTTGCGGCCGCGTCTGCACGCGTCGCGATCGTGTCGGCCGGCTTCGGCAATCGCTGGGACATGCCGGATGCGGGAGTCGTCGCGCGCTGGCGGCAGGCCGGCACATCGGTCCTCGTCACCGCGGACGAGGGTGCGATCCGCGCGGAATTTCCGCCGCAGCCGGGCCATGTCGCCGTCGCTGCCGAGCGCCGCGAGAACCGGCGCTGGTGGAGGGCCGGGTCGCTGAATTGAGGGGTGCGGGCAGCGGCCGCGCCCGCACGGTATCATGCCGCGCCATGTGGGAAATCATCCTCGCGGGCGGCCCGGTCATGTGGCCGATCATCTTCTGCTCGGTGGTCGCCGCCGCGATCACGCTCGAGCGGTTGTGGACGCTGCAGCGCAAGCGCGTGATCCCGAGCGAGCTCACCGAGCGCATCTGGAAGCTAGTCGAGTCGCAGAGCCTCAACGAGCGCCACATCGAGGCGCTCGCGCACAACTCGCCGCTCGGACGCGTGCTCGCCGCGGGGCTATCCAACCGCGAGCAGGGCCGGGAGATCATGAAGGAGGCGATCGAGGACACAGGCCGGCACGTCGTGCACGAGCTCGAACGCTTCCTCGGCACGCTCGGCACGATCGCCGCCATCTCGCCGCTGCTTGGCCTGCTCGGCACCGTAACCGGCATGATCCAGGCCTTCGAGGCGATCTCCAGCGAGGGCGTAGGCGATCCGCGCGTGCTGTCGGGCGGCATCGGCACGGCGCTCATCACGACTGCCGCCGGCCTCATCGTCGCCATTCCCTCGCTCTTTGCCTACCGGTACCTGCGCGGCGTCGTCGACCTCCTGGTTGTCGACATGGAAAAGGAAGCGATGAAGCTGGTGCGTGCCTTCGACCAGATGAGCCGCCGCGTCGAGCGCGGCTCGCGGCGGCGCGAAGCGGCCTCATGAGGCTGCGCGTCAAGCGCCCGGACGAGATCGAGCTCAACCTCATCTCTTTGGTGGACGTCGTCCTGCTGCTGGTCATCTTCTTCATGCTGTCGACGACCTTCATCCAGGACTCGCGCCTGCGCGTCGAGCTGCCGGAGGCGGGTTCAGCGACGATCGAGCGCTCGATGCACCCGATCATCATCACGATCTCCGCCCAGGGCAGCTACCGCGTCAACGACCGCGCGCTCGTGAACAACGAGCGTGCGACGCTCTCCGCGGCGCTCCGGCAGGTCGCGGGCCGCAACACGCGCGAACCGGTCACCATCCGGGCGGACGCGCGCGCGACCCACCAATCGGTCGTGACTGCGATGGACGTCGCCGCCCGGCAGGGATTCACGCAGGTCAACATTGCGACCGTCAGCCAGCACCCGGAAGAATAAGGCGCGGGCCGAGCGCGCCGCGCTCGACGCCAGCGCACTCAGGACCTATGTGCGGCTGCTGGCCTACGCGCGCCCGCACTGGCCGATGTTCCTGCTGGGCGTGCTCGGCATGGTGATGTACGCCTCGGTCGACACGGGATTCGCCATCCTCACGAAGAAATTCCTGGACGGCGCCTTCGTCGTGCACGACCCCCGCATGCTGGTCATCGTGCCGGCCGGAATCGTCGTGCTGTTCGTGGTGCGCGGCGTCGGCGACTACCTCTCGGTCTACGCCCCCGGCTGGGTCGGCCGCCAGGTCATCAAGTCGCTTCGCCACGACCTCTTTGCGCGCTACCTGCAGATGCCGGTCTCGTTCTTCGACAGGAACGGGGTCGCGCCGCTGCTGTCCCGCCTGACCTACAACATCGAGATGGTGGCGGAGGCTGCGACCAATGCAGTGACCTTCATCATCCGTGACACGCTGACGATCGTGGGACTGGTCGCCTACCTCATCTACCTGAACTGGAAGCTGACGCTTTTCGCGCTCGCAGTCGGCCCGATCGCGGTCGGGCTAATACGGGCGACGAGCCACCTGTTCCGGCGCTACAGCGCGCGCATCCAGTCCTCGATGGGCGACGTCGCGCGTGTCGCCAAGGAGTCGCTCGAGAGCCAGCGCATGATCAAGGTGTTCAACGCCGAGGAGCAGCAGCTGTCCGCATTCGAGGAGGTCAACGAGCTCAACCGTGCGAGCTTCATGAAGCTCATCACGGTCAAGGCCGTGTCGAACCCGGTGGTGCAGATGTTCGCCTCGCTCGGACTGGCCGCGGTCATGTACATGGCGCTGCGTGACGTGATCCAGGAAGGCATGACGGTCGGAAGCTTCACCTCGTTCCTGGTCGCACTCCTGATGGTCAGCGCTCCGCTGCGCCGCCTGGTCAGCGTGCTCGGGCCGCTGCAACAGGGCATCGCTGCCGGCCAGAGCGTGTTCGAGGTGATCGATTCGGCGGCCGAGGATGGCGGCGGCGACATCAGACTCGTCCGCGCGCGCGGCGAAGTGGAGTACCGCGACGTCAGCTTCACTTACGAGGCGGAAAAGGGCCGCGTGCTGACGGACATCAACCTGCGCGTCGCGCCCGGCGAGACGGTCGCGATCGTCGGGCGGTCCGGCAGCGGGAAGTCGACGCTCGTGAGCCTGCTGCCGCGCTTCCACGACCCCGACTCGGGCATGGTGCTGCTCGACGGGATCGACATCCGCAAGTACCCCCGTCGCGACCTGCGCGACCAGCTTGCGATGGTGAGCCAGGACGTCATGCTCATCGACGACTCCATCCGCAACAACATCGCGTTCAGCGCCCCCGGTGCCGATGCGGAAGCGGTGCGGCAGGCTGCACGGGCGGCGCACGTGCTCGAGTTTGCCGAGGAGCTGCCGCTCGGCCTCGAGACGCCGATCGGCGAGCGCGGGACGCTCCTTTCCGGCGGCCAGCGGCAGCGCGTGGCGATCGCGCGGGCGATCCTGAAGAATGCGCCGGTCCTCATCCTCGACGAGGCTACCTCGGCCCTCGACGCGGAATCCGAGCACCTCGTGCAGACCGCGCTCGCGGAGCTCATGCGTGGGCGAACGACGCTCATCATCGCGCACCGGCTCACGACCATCGAGCGAGCAGACCGGATCGTCGTCATGGACGAAGGGCGCATCGTCGAGACCGGCACGCACACGTCGCTGCTTGGGGCAGGCGGCACATACGCAGCACTGCACCGGATGCAGTTCAACGTCTGAGCGGGTTCGGCCGCACGCATGCAGAAGCGCCTGCACGACTGGCTGATCGGAACCTGGTACGGCGACAGCGGCCGCGGCCGGTGGCTGCTCCCGCTCGCCTGGCTATTCGCCGGTGCCGCCGCGCTCCGCCGCTCGCTCTACGAGCGCGGCATCCTCGCGCGCTATCGATCGCCGCGGCTCGTCGTGATCGTCGGGAACCTCACCGTGGGCGGCGCCGGCAAGACGCCCTTCGTGATCTGGCTCGCGGGTGAGCTCGAGCGGACGGGCCTGCGCACGGGCGTCGCCATGCGCGGCTACAAAGGCGCGGGCGGAGGCGCGCGCCGACTGACGGACGCCGACTCCGCGTCGGACGCCGGCGACGAACCCTGGATGATCCGGCGTCGCCTGACGTTACCGGTGGCCGTCGCGGCGCGCCGGGCCGACGCCGTGCGCCTGCTTGAGCCCGATTGCGACGTGATCGTCTGCGACGACGGGCTCCAGCACTATGCGCTCGCGCGCGATGTCGAGATCGCAGTGGTGGACGGCATGCGCGGCCTCGGCAACATGCGGCGGCTGCCGGCTGGACCGCTGCGCGAGCCGGCGAGCCGGCTCGACGAAGTCGACGCGGTGGTCGTAAACGGCGCGGGCTTCGACCGGGCAGGCGCGATTCGCATGCGTCTCCAGCCGGTCGCGGTGGTCGCGTTCCGCGACGGGTCGCGGCGACCGCTGTCGGACTTCGCCGGGCGTGAGGTCGTCGCCGCGGCTGCGATCGGCAATCCCGACCGCTTCTTCGCGATGCTGCGCGATCACGGGCTCCAGATCGAAACGAGGACGCTCCCGGACCACGCGCGGTTTACGCCTGCGCTTGCCGGGGCAGGGCGAGGCAAGCCGGTCCTGCTCACCGAGAAGGATGCCGTAAAATGCAACGGCGTCGGCTGGAGCGAAGCCGGGTACGTCGAAGTGGAGCCGCGAGTCGACGCGGCCAGCGCCTCGGCGCTGATCGAGTCGATCGCGCGCCGGAAGGCGGAAAAGGAAGGAACACGGACGTGAGTGAGCGATTGACGGACATCCTTGCGTGCCCCGTCTGCAAAGGGCCGCTCCTCTGGCTCCAGGATTCCCAGGAATTCGTCTGCCGTGCCGACCGGCTTGCCTACCCGGTTCGTGACGGCATCCCCGTGATGCTGCCTGACGAGGCGCGGCGGCTGTCCGCGGAGGACAGCGCGCTCGAGCGCCGCTGAGCGCCTTGTTTCGCGTCGTCATTCCCGCGCGGCACGGTTCGACGCGGCTGCCGGGCAAGCCGCTGCGGCTCCTCGCGGGCACGCCCATGGTGCTGCACGTGCACCGGCTGGCGGGGCGGTCGGGCGCTGCGGAAGTGATCATCGCGACCGACGACGAGCGCATCCGTTCCACGTGCGTGGCGGCCGGCGCCGCTGCAGAGATGACGGGCGCGCAGCATGTTTCGGGCACCGACCGAATCGCCGAGATAGCGGAGCGGCGTGGATGGGGCGGCGGCGACATCATAGTCAATGTGCAGGGTGACGAGCCGCTCCTGCCGCCGTCGCTCATCGGCCAGGTGGCGGGCCTGCTTGCCGACACGCCCGCGGCCTCTATCGCGACGCTCGCGGCGCCGATCGCGAGCGAGGCAGAATACCTCGACCCGAACGTGGTCAAGGTCGTGGCCCGACCCGACGGTCTTGCGCTCTACTTCAGCCGTGCTCCGATTCCCTGGGACAGGGACGGCTCCGCCGAACCGGCCGTGCGCGAGCCACGCTACCACGGTGCGAGACGGCATCTCGGTCTCTACGCCTACCGCGTATCGGCGCTGCGCCAGCTCGCCGCCGCGCCGCCGGCAGCGCTCGAGCAGCGCGAGCGGCTCGAGCAGCTGCGTGGGCTCTCGATGGGACTTGCCATCGTGGTTGCCGACGCCTGCGAGTCACCGGATCCTGGCGTCGACACGGCGGAAGACCTGGCGCGCGTCGAGGCGCTGCTCGCGCGGGGAAGCAAGACGTGAACCACGCAGCAGATCGGGTCGCGCCGTTCTACGCCATCGAGATCAATCACCTCGCCAATGCGCGTGAGCGCGCTGGGCTGCCTGTCATACACATGGAGGTGGGCCAGCCTTCTGCCGGTGCACCTGCAGCCGCGATCGCGGCAGGTCATCGCGCGCTCGCCGATTGCCCGCAGGGCTATTGGGAGAGCCGGGCGCTCGCGGAGCGCATCGACGCGCACTACCGCGACTGGTACGGCCTGTCGCCCGGGCCGTCACGCATCATCCTGTCGCTTGGCGCCTCGGCCGCGCTCGTTCTCGCCATGACTGTGCTGTTTCCGCAAGGGGCGCGCGTCGCGGTTGCGCGTCCTGGCTACCCTGCGCACCGGAACTCGCTCCTCGCACTCGGCCTCGAGCCGGTCGAGATCGACTGCGGCGCCGAGACGCGCTTCCAGCCGACCGCGGCGATGGTAGCCGCGCTCGATCCGCCCCCGGCCGGCCTCATCCTCACGAGCCCGTCGAACCCGACCGGATCCATGATCCCGGACACCGAGCTCGCGGCGATTGCGGCCATCTGTGCCAGGCGCGGCATCCGCATCGTCTCCGACGAGACCTACCATGGCATCACCTACGGCAAGCGTGCGCACTCGATCCTGGAGCATGCGCCCGACGCCGTGGTCGTCAACACGTTCTCGAAGTACTGGTGCATGACCGGCTGGAGGCTGGGCTGGGCCGTCGTCCCGGAGGCGCTCGTCGGCGCGATGCGGCGATTCTCGGGAAACCTCTTCCTGGTGCCGCCGACGCTCTCGCAGCACGTGGCGCTCGCGGCGATGGAAGAGGTGGTGGAGCTCGAGGCACACGTCGCGACGTATGCCCGCAACCGCGAGTTGCTCACCGAGGCGCTCGACGGGCTCGGTATCCGGCGCATCGCGCCGCCCGACGGCGCCTTTTACCTGTACGCGGACATGGGAGACGTCACGCGAGATTCTCTCTCGTTCTGCCGTGAGCTCCTCGATGCGACCGGGGTGGCGCTCAACACGGGCCGGGACTTCGACTCGGTCCACGGCGATCGATTCGTCCGCATCTCGTTTGCCGTCGCGACGCCGGAGGTGCTGCGGGCGATCGAATGCCTCGACGGCTTCCTGAGGCCGCGCAAGCGCGCATGACCCGCGTCCTCTTCGTGTGCCTCGGCAACATATGCCGCTCGCCGACGGCGGAAGCGGTCGTGCGGGAACTCGCGCGCCGCGAGGCCGCGGCGCTCGCGCTCGAGGTGGATTCCGCGGGCACGCACGGCTACCACGCCGGAAGCGCGCCGGACGAGCGTTCCATTGCCGCCGCGCGGCGGCGGGGGATCGACATGAGCGCGCTGCGGGCGCGCGTCGTCGAGGCGGCGGATTTCGAGCGCTTCGATCTCGTGCTCGCGATGGACACGTCGGTGTACGAGCGTCTCAGGAGGATTGCGCCACGCAAGCATGCGGCGCGCGTGCGGCTCTTCCTCGAATATGCGCCGCAGCTCGAGCGTCTGGACGTGCCCGACCCGTACTACGGCGGCGCAACCGGCTTCGAGGACGTGCTCGACCTGGTGGAGGAAGGCGCGCGCGGCCTCCTGGCTGCGCTCGCAAAATGAAGGGGACGCACCCCTTCATATTCGGGGTGCATTATCCGCAGCGCACGAACATCCAGAATATGAAGGGGCGCGTCCCCTTCATTTTCAGTCCTTGGGCCCGAAGTGGTGCCCATCGCCCGGCGTGGACGACCACACCGTGTAAGTGCCGCCCGCCTTGGGCGGCGATGGCTCCTGGCCCTCTTGAGTCGGCGCCGTCGGCGGCGCGGGTGGTGGAGGAGGCGGGGCCTCGAACGAAGGCGCAGGGCTCATCGAGACCGGCGCATCGGACTGCGACGGCGCTTCGGCGCGGACCGACGAATCACCATTGCCGGTCGTCGTCGGCTGCGTCTCGTTCCCCCGATACGCGTCCTGCTGACGCCCGCGACCGCCACGGCCGCGGCGGCGCCGGCGACGACGCTGGGCATCGCCCTCGGCACCCTGCTGCTCGGTGCGCGCATTCTGCTGCTGGGCCGCCTGGGGCGGGCGCGGCGTCTGCGCCGGCTGCTCGCGGTGACGTCCAGGTTCGTCGCGGCCCTCACCGCGGCTCCGGTCGGGCCGCTCGCCGCGCTCGTGGTGGCGGTCGCGATCCCGATTGCGGTTGCGATCGCGATCGTGGTCGCGGTCCCGGCGCGGCGCGCGCTCGCCGCGATGGCGCCGGCTGCCGCGATCATCGCGGTGGTCGCGCCCGTGTCGATGGCCGTGACGGTCCTCGCGACGCGGCGCGCGCGCCGCTTCGGAGAATTCCTGCGCGGTTTCGCCGCCGCCGAACAATGCCGCGATGCGTGACCAGAATCCAGGCCGTTCCACGCGAGGCGGAGCGGACTGCGTGGGTGCCGGTGCCGCGGGCGCGATCGGCTGGACGGCTGGCGGCGCCGCGGCGGGCCGCTTGTCGGCCTGCGACTGGAAATCGAGCTCGACAAGGCCCTGGCCTGCCATCTGGTAGCTCGTCTTCGAGTTCTCGGCAAGCCCCATCTCGTCGTCGCGGACGCGGCGGATCGAGTAGTTCGGCGTCTGCATGTTGGCGTCGGGCACGAGCACGATGTCGGCATCGCGCGCACTCTCGAGCCGGTGCAGCCACTCGCGCTTCTCGTTGATCAGGAAGGTCGAGACGTCCACGGGCAGCTGGGCGACGACGCGGGTCGTGCGTTCCTTGCGCACTTCCTCGCCGATGAGCCGGAGTACCGCGAGCGCCATCGACTCGACGCTGCGGATCGAGCCCATGCCGCTGCAGCGCGGGCAGGCCATGTGCGTCGACTCGCCGAGCGAGGGTCGCAGGCGCTGCCGCGACATCTCCATGAGGCCGAAGCGCGAGATGCGCCCGAGCTGAATGCGCGCGCGGTCCGAGCGCACGGCGTCGCGAAGCCGGTCCTCGACGCCCTGCTGGTTCTTCTTCGACTCCATGTCGATGAAGTCGATGACGATGAGTCCGCCGAGGTCGCGGATGCGGAGCTGCCGCGCGATCTCGTCCGCGGCCTCCAGGTTCGTGTTGTAGGCAGTCGCCTCGATGTCGGCACCGCGCGTCGCACGCGCCGAGTTGATGTCGATCGAGACCAGCGCCTCCGTGTAGTCGATGACGATGCCGCCGCCGGAGGGGAGGGTCACCGAGTGCGAGTATGCCGACTCGATCTGGCTTTCGATCTGGTAGCGCGTGAAGAGCGGCACCTCGTCGGTGTACAGCTTGATCTGCTTGGTGCCTTCGGCGGTCTGGAAGCGCTGGACGTACTCGATGGCCCGCTGGTGCGCGCCGGGCTCGTCGATCAGCACCTCGCCGATGTCGTCCGAAAGGTAGTCGCGGAGGGCGCGCGTGACGGCGTCGCTTTCCTGGTAGACGAGGAATGGGGCGGAGCGCTCGCCGGCGGCCGTGACGATCGCATCCCAGTTGGCCCGCAGGTTGTCGAGGTCCCACTGGAGCTCCTCGGGACCGCGGCCGACGCCCGCCGTGCGGACGATCGTGCCCATTCCGTCCGGCACGTGCAGCTGGTCGAGCGAGTCCTTGGTGACGTCGCGCTCCTCGCCCTCGATGCGGCGCGATACGCCGCCAGCCCGCGGGTTGTTCGGCATCAGAACCAGGAAGCGTCCCGCGAGGCTGATGTAGGTGGTGAGTGCCGCGCCCTTGTTGCCCCGCTCCTCTTTCTCGACCTGCACCAGGAGCTCCTGGCCCTCCTGGAGTACGTCGCGGATGTTGAAGCGCGCGCCCGGCGCCGGCTGGAAGCGGAAATACTCGCGGGCAACTTCCTTGATCGGGAGGAAGCCCTGACGCTGGGCGCCATACTCGACGAACGCGGCTTCCAGGCTAGGCTCGACGCGCGTGACGCGGGCCTTGTAGATGTTGCCTTTCTTCTGCTCGCGGGACGGTAACTCGATCGACAGGTCGTATAACCGCTGGCCGTCAACCAGCGCGACGCGCAACTCCTCTTGCTGGGTTGCGTTGATCAGCATTCTCTTCATGTGCCCCATCCAAGGTGCTTGGGGCCCGATCGCGGGGGATGTCACGTCGTGTCACGAGGGAAACCCGTCGACCTGCGGCTACGGATCGCGGGCGCGAGGAGGCGGGCCGCAGCGCCTGGCTGCGGGTCAAGTCGCTCCTCAACGGACTTCCGAGATCGACGCGCGCGGGGAACATGTCATCCGAACGAAGGGCCGGCGATGATCCGGTCATACCGGACCAACTAACATGCGGCCTGCCCGCCACGGCGCCACGATTGGACGGGACCGATGGGGAGGGACCGCGTACCGGTCAGCGGCCACGCTTCGCTTCGCGAAGCCTGCGCCGTAAGACCTGACTGCGGGCTAAGATATCAGATGCGCCCGGAAAATCAATACGTTAGAGAAACTCCGTGAAGGCGGATCGAAATCAGCCGCTTGGCGCACGGCGCGTGCGCGCCGGTAGCGGTTCCGAAGGCCAGCGTCTCGACAATTTCCTGCTGCGCGAGCTCGCGGGAGTTCCGCGCAGCCGCGTCTATCGGCTGCTTCGAAAAGGGGAAGTGCGGGTCAACGGCAAGCGCAAGCATGCCGACTACCGCCTGGCCGTGGACGACGAAGTGCGGCTGCCACCCGTGCGGGTGGCAGCGCCTGCGGGTGCGGGAGCGAGACGCGTGCCCGATGCGCTCGTCGAGACGATGCGCCGCGCGATCGTGAAGGAGGATACGCGCCTGCTCGTGCTCGACAAGCCCGCTGGACTCGCAGTACACGGTGGCTCGGGCCTCGCTTTCGGCGCCATCGAGGCGTTACGCGCGCTGCGCCCGGACGAACCGCTCGAGCTCATTCATCGGCTGGACCGGGAGACGAGCGGTTGCCTGCTCATCGCGCGCACGCGAGCAGCGCTGCGGGCGGCGCATGCGCTGCTACGCCATGGTGAGGTCGAGAAACATTACGCTGCGCTCGTCGCCGGTCGCTGGCGCCTCGGCCGCAAGACGATCGACGCGCCCGTTCAGACCAACGCCCGCCAGGGCGGCGAGCGCGTCGTGCGCGTGCACCGCGCGGGGAAGATTGCGGTCAGCGTATTTGATCCTTTGACGCACTACCGCGATGTCGCGACTCGGATGGACGTCGCGATCCGCACGGGCCGCACGCATCAGATCCGGGTGCACGCGGCCTTTGCCGGCCACCCGGTGGCCGGTGACGACAAGTACGGCGACCGGGAATTCAACGCACGCCTGCGCGCACTGGGCCTGCGCCGCATGTTCCTGCACGCCGCGTCGATCGCGTTCCGGTGGCCCGATACCGGCGCAGAATTCCGGGCGGAGTCGCCCTTGCCTGCTGAGCTGCAGTCGGTGCTCGAGCAGCTGCGCGAGCCGCGCGATCAGGACTGATCGGGCGCAAGCGGGTCGAGGCCGGCAGCCGCGAGCGCGGCGGCCAGCCAGATCAGCGGCAGGCCGATGAGTGCGGTGGGGTCCTGCGACTTGATGGAGCGCATCAGCGCCACCCCGAGGCCTTCGCTGCGAAATCCGCCGGCGCAGTCGAAGGGTTTCTCGATCTCGACGTAGCGCGCGATCTCGCGGTCGGTCAACTTGCGGAAGCGGACCACCGTGCGGTCAACGTGCTCCCGCACCGTCTCCGATTCCGGACCGAGGAGGGCGACGGCCGTGTGGAATGTCACGCTGCGGCCGCTGCTAGCTCGCAGCTGCTCGTGGCAGCGGGCGGCGTTCCCAGGCTTGTCGAGTAACCGCCTGGCAGCGACGGCGACCTGGTCCGATCCGATGACCCAGCCGTCCGGGTGGCGGGCCAGAACGGCCTGTGCCTTCGCACGCGCGAGCCGGAGGGCGCGCGCGGCCGGTTCCTCGCTGTCTTCTGGCGTCTCATCGACGCCCGGGGCCTCGATGCTGAAGGGCAGGCCGAAGCGTTCAAGCAGGAGCGCTCGATAGCGTGACGTCGAGGCGAGGAAAAGACGTGGAGCCATGGTCGTTCAGTGCTTAAAAAACAAGGGTTTGCGTGACGAGTTTTTTGACACCCCCGGTGGCGGTCACTATGATACCGCCCCCATGCCGAGACCCCCCCAACGGCCGCTCGATGCGCTCGGGCTGGCGCGCAGCGGGGCTGTCGTCGAGCGCGAATTTCCGGTCGCCGACTTCGCGCGCTTGCGCGACCGGCTGGCGGACCTGACCGGGACGGCGCGCGTGAGCGCGGCGTTTCGGGAGATCGGCCGATGGCCCGTGGCGGAGGTCGGCGTCGAGGCCGATGTCGTGCTGACCTGCCAGCGCTGCCTCATGCCCATGCAGCGGCGGCTGGCGTCAGAGTCGCAGCTCGTATTCGCGGACGAGGGATCCGCGGAGCTGCCGGAAGGATACGAGGCGGTCGGGGGCGACCCACGAGCGCTCGAGCTTGCGCCGCTGGTCGAGGACGAGCTCCTGCTCGCGCTGCCGATCATTCCGCAGCACGCTGAAGGGGAAACCTGTGCGCTGCCGTCGACTGCCGGCAAGCCGGCCGATGCAGCGGCGGAGGCGGGCGCGATGCGCCGGCCGTTCGCGGGATTGAAGGATTTGCTGAAACACTAGATCTGGAGAAACTCTCATGGCCGTTCAGAAAAGCCGCAAGACGCCGTCGAAGCGCGGCATGCATCGTTCGCACGACCGGCTCGTTAAGCCGGCGCTCTCGAAGGACCCGACCACGGGAGAAACGCACCTGCGTCACCGCGTGAGCCGGGACGGCTTCTACCGCGGCCGCAAAGTGATCGAAGTGCCGGTCGAGGACGCGGGGCAGGAGTAACGGCCGCCCCCGCGGCGAGGTCCTCGCATGAACCGCTATTCGCGCGTCGCCGGGACCGGCAGTTACCTGCCGGAGAAAGTCCTCACCAACAAGGACCTCGAGAAGACGATTGACACCACCGACGAGTGGATCCGCACGCGAACGGGCATCGAGCGGCGCCACATCGCGGGACCCGAGGAATCGAGCTCTTCGCTCGCCGAGCACGCGGCCCGGCGCGCGCTGAAGTCGGCCGGGGCGACGCCTTCGGACGTCGACTTCATCGTCGTCGGCACGACGACGCCAGACCTCATCTTCCCGAACACCGGCACGCTCCTGCAGGAGCGGCTCGACATTCACGGCTGCCCCGCGTTCTCCCTCGAGACGGCGTGCAGCGGATTCATCTACGCGCTGTCAATCGCTGACAAGTACGTGCGGCTCGGGGAGTCGCAGTGCGCGCTCGTCGTCGGAGTGGAGTGCCTGTCGCGTTTCGTGGACTGGACCGACCGCGCAACGGCGGTCCTGTTCGGGGACGGCGCGGGCGCGGTCGTGCTCACGCCGGCCGATGAGCCGGGGATCCTCGGCACGCACCTGCATTCGGACGGGAAGTACCAGGACCTCCTGTATTTTCCGTACGGTGTCTCTAAGGGCTTCGAGACGCTGCGCGCGAACTCGAAGGACGGCCTCAAGATGCAGGGCAACGAGGTCTTCAAGGTCGCAGTCCGAACGCTCTCGAAGCTAGTCGACGAGACGCTCGCGAAGAACGGCGTCGAGCGCAGCGACATCGATTGGCTTGTTCCACACCAGGCGAATTTGCGAATCATCCAGTCCGCGGCCGACAAGCTCGGCCTGCCCATGGAGAAAGTGGTCGTGACCGTTCAGGACCACGGCAACACGTCGGCCGCGTCGATTCCTCTCGCGCTCGATACCGCCGTCCGTGACGGCCGCATCCATCGCGGCCAGCTGCTGCTGCTCGAAACGTTCGGCGGCGGCTTTACCTGGGGCTCGGCGCTGATACGCTACTGAGGCCGAAACCCGTGGCGGACAGGAAGGTCCATTCACGCATGCGGTACCTGGTTACTGCATTTCTGCTCGTGCTCGCGCGGGCCGCATTCGCGGACCAGTTCGCGTTGCCGCCCGAGGGCAGTGACGCGATCGGCGAGACCGTCACCACACAGACCGAGGCCAAGGACACGCTGCTCGACGTCGCGCGACGTTACGGACTCGGCTACGAGGAGATCACGAACGCAAACCCGGGCGTCGATCCCTGGCTTCCCGGCGCGGGCACCGTCGTCGTCGTGCCGAAGCAGCGCCTGCTGCCGCGCGCACCGCGCAGCGGCATCGTGATCAATCTGCCGGAGCACCGCCTCTACTGGTTTCCGCCGACGGCTGCAGGACAGCAGGCGGTCGTGTGGACCTTTCCGGTCAGTATCGGAAAGATGGACTGGAACACGCCACTCGGCACGACGCGAATCGCGTCCAAGGTCAAGGATGCTCCCTGGATACCGCCGAAGTCGGTCCGCGAGGAGCACGCGAAGCGTGGCGAGGAGCTTCCTGCAGTCGTTCCGGGAGGCCCGGACAATCCGATGGGTCGTTACAAGATGGCGCTTGGCATTCCGGGAGGTTCCTACTTTATCCACGGCACCAACCGGCCCGCGGGTATCGGCATGCAGGTGACGCACGGCTGCATGCGGCTCTATCCGGAGGACATCGAAGCGCTCTACGGCATGGTGCCGATCGGCACGACGGTGACGATCGTGAACCAGCCGTACAAGTGGGGCTGGCAGGGCGGCGAGCTGCTGATCGAAGTGCATCCACCGCTGCAGGAAGACGCAGTCGAGCCGCCGTCGCTCACCGACCTCACGCGACTCATCGTCGAGGCGACCGCGACCGAGCCGCTTCCGATCGACTGGATCGGGGCCGAGCGCACCTGGCGCGAAGCGCGCGGAATCCCGACTCCCGTATTGGTCGCTGGCTCGCGCACCGCCTCGCTCCTCACGCCGCGCTAGCTGCCCCCGGAAAAAAGCAAAAGCCCCGCGGTGTCGCCACCGCGGGGCCTTTCTGTCGGCTTACGACGTCGATTACTTCGACATCGACTTTTCGAACATGCGATTGAGCTTCTCGCTGTTCGCGTCGCAGCACTGCTGTGCCGCCTGCGCCGCAGACGCAGCCTGGTTGGCCGTGTTCTGCGCCGAGGTGGCAGCCTGCTGCGCGGCGGCCGCGGCACGGCTCGCGCCATCCGCAGCAGTCTTCACGCTGTCGAGGTCGCCCGAAAGCTTGGAAACCTGCGACTTGAGCGAGTCGACTTCCGCCTGCAAGGGCTTCAGATCGGTGCAGCCGGCGCCCAGGGCGATGACGGCGGCAGCGACGCCCACCTTCAGGATCTTGGTCATGAGAGTTTTCTCCACAAGGTTGCAT
>Ga0111539_10000873_pt1 | contig 39350 bp, 34 predicted proteins | sample RhiMethybrSRZTD1_FD_79667 | JGI IMG/M metagenome (GOLD analysis project Ga0111539, IMG submission 79667) | Populus rhizosphere microbial communities from Tennessee, USA - Rhizosphere MetaG P. TD hybrid SRZTD1 (version 2) (version 2) | ecosystem: Host-associated > Plants > Roots > Rhizosphere >...
CCGAGCTCGAGCGCCTGCGGCCGGCGGAGCTGCTGGTGCCCGAGGGCGCAGTGGCCGCGTTCGCGATGCGCGTGGTCGAGCGGCCGCCCTGGCATTTCATCGAGGACACGGCGCTCGCAGCCTCACCGCGCAGTTCGGCACCCGGGACCTCGCCGGTTTCGGCTGCGAGGACCTGACGCTCGCGGTCGGCGCGGCCGGCGCCTTGCTGCAATATGCGCGCGACACGCAGAAGGGCGCCCTGCCCCACGTCACCGCGCTCGTGCGTGAGTCGCGCGACGACGCCCTCGTGATGGACGCCGCGACCCGCCGGAACCTCGAGCTCGATTCGAGCCTCGCCGGGCGCGACGAAGCGACCCTCGCGGGCGTCATCGACCGTACCGCGACATCCATGGGTGCGCGCGAGCTGCGGCGCTGGATCCGGCGGCCCCTGCGCGACCGGGCGACGATTCGCGCGCGCTACGGCGCAATCGGCGCACTCATCCACGCGGACCGCTATGACCGCCTGCACGAGGCACTGCGCGGCATCGGCGACGTCGAGCGCGTGCTCGCACGCGTGGCACTGCGCTCGGCGCGGCCGCGCGATCTCGCGGCGCTCCGGGAGGCGCTCTCGGAGCTGCCGTCCCTGCAGTCGATCCTCGCCGGCCTCGAGGCGCCGCTTCTCGCAGCCGCCGCATGCGACCTGGCGCCGCGCCAGGAAACGCACGATCTACTGAAGTGCGCGCTCGTCGCCACGCCGCCGCCACTCCTGCGCGAGGGTGGCGTCATTGCTGCCGGCTATGACGCCGAGCTCGACCAGCTCCGCTCGATCGCGACGGGCGCGGACCGGCACCTGCTCGAGCTCGAGGAGCGCGAGCGGCGCCGCACGGGCGTCTCGCAGCTCAAGGTCGCATACAACCGCGTGCACGGCTACTACATCGAGCTGCCGCGCAGCCAGGCCGAGCGCGCCCCCGCCGACTACCACCGGCGCCAGACGGTCAAGAACGCGGAGCGTTACATCACGCCGGAGCTCGAGCAGTTCGAGGACAAGGTGCTTGGCAGCCGCGACCGCGCGCTCGCGCGCGAGCGCGAGCTCTTCGACGTGCTGCTCGACCGCCTGACGGCGGAGCTCGGCTCGCTCAAGCGCATGGCGGCGGCGCTGGCACAGGCGGACGTGCTCGCGAACCTCGCCGAGCGGGCCGTGAGCCTGCGCTATGTCGAGCCGGAGCTTCGCGAGGAGCCGGGCCTGCGGATCGAAGGCGGCCGTCACCCCGTCGTCGAGCGCGTGCTCGACGATCCTTTCGTGCCGAACGACCTCGAGCTCTCCGACGCGCGGCGTATGCTCGTGATCACCGGGCCGAACATGGGCGGCAAGTCGACCTACATGCGCCAGGCGGCGCTCATCCTCGTGCTGGCCTCGATCGGCAGCTTCGTGCCGGCGACGCGGGCCGTGATCGGGCCATTCGACCGCATTTTCACGCGCATCGGCGCCTCCGACGATCTCGCCGGCGGCCGCTCGACCTTCATGGTGGAAATGACCGAGGCCGCGGTGATCCTCAATGCCGCGACCGAGCGGAGCCTCGTGTTGATGGACGAGATCGGCCGCGGCACGAGCACTTACGACGGGCTGTCGCTGGCCTGGGCCTGCGCCGGCCACATCGCGGCGAAGCTGCGTGCCTTTACGCTGTTCGCGACACATTACTTCGAGCTGACCGAGCTCGCGGACGAGTTTGCGTCGGTCGCGAACGTCCATCTCGACGCGACGGAGCACGGCGACGGAATCGTGTTCCTGCACGCCGTGAAACCGGGGCCCGCGAGCCGCAGCTATGGGCTGCAGGTCGCACAGAAGGCGGGCGTGCCGCGCGAGGTCATCGAGACTGCGCGCCGTTACCTCGAGCGGATCGAGCGCGAACACCGATGACCGTCGAGCCGATATCCGGCGCCGTCGCGCTCATCGACGCGATGGCGCGCACGGATCCGAAGCGGGTTTTCATCCATGGCGAGAACGACCGACTGACCTACGGCGCGGCAGTCGAACGCATCGCGCGGCTCACCGGCCTCTTCAAGCGCCTCCAGCTCGCGCCCGGCGCCCGCGTCGTGCTGGCGAGCCGCGACGACCTCGCGCTCGCGGCCGTTTTCCTCGCACTGATCCGCAATGGACTCACGGCGGTCGTGCTGAACCCCGAGTCGCGCGCCACGGAGCTTGCGACGCTGGTCGACGCCGCGGACCCGAGCGCACTCGTCATGGACCAGCGCCTCATCGAGCGCATGCTGCCGGAGCAGCTCAACGACCTAGCGGTCGTCGCCCTGGGCGACGCGAACGCGCAAATCTTCCAAAACCTGCTCGATGACGAGTCTGCGGCGGCTCCGCCGTCGAGCGTGGATCCCGAGGCCACCGCGTACATCCTTTTCACGTCCGGCACGACCTCGAGGCCGAAAGGCGTCGAGATCAGCCACCGTGCCCTGTTCGCACAGATGGCGACGTTCATCCGGCAGTACCGCTTCGACGCGCGCACGCGGCTCATGAACCTGTTGCCGCTGCACCATACGGACGGGCTGACGCAGGGCGTCGTGGTGACCGCCTGTGCCGGCGCCACGCTGCTCCGGCCGATGCGCATCCGCGTCTACCAGGTCGGCGAGATCGTGGATGCCTGCCACGAGCTCCGCGCCACACACCTCATCGCAGTGCCTTCGCTGCTCGCGCTCGTCATGAGCCTCGGTGAGCGTTATCACGACGCGATGCGCACGGACTGGTTCTGCTTCGTGATCAGCACCGCCGCCTACCTCGACCCGGGCCTGTGGCAGCGCTTTGAAGAGACGTATGGCACGCAGGTCGTCAACGTATACGGGCTGACTGAGACCGTCTGCGAGACGACCTACTGCGGACCCGATGCGGCGACGCGGCGCGTCGGCACGATCGGCAAGCCGGTCGATGCCGAGGTGCAAGTCGTCGACGAAGGGGGCCGCCGGCTCCCGGCGGGGGCTGAGGGCGAGCTCGTGGTGCGGGGCCCGCACGTCATGACGGGATATTTCCGCGCACCCGAGGAGACCGCGAAGGTGCTGCGTGATGGCTGGTTCCGCACGGGCGACCTCGCGACCGAGGACGCTGACGGCTTCTTCCGGATCGTGGGCCGCAAGAAGGACGTGATCATCACCGGCGGCATCAACGTGTACCCCGAGGACGTCAACGCGGTACTGCGCACCGTGCCCGGCATCGTGGATGCCGCGACGATCGGCCTGCCGGACGAGCGCTGGGGCGAGGTCGTCGTCAGCGGCCTCGCCGTGCGCTCGGGGGCGCAACCGACGGAACAGGACATCGCCGCGCATTTCCTGCAACACGCATCGCCTGAGAAGCTGCCGCGCGAGTTCTACTTCTTCGACGACCTCCCCCGCGGGCCGGCGGGCAAGGTCGTCAAGGCGGAGCTGGCGCGCCTGATCGCCGAGCGGCGCGCAGCGACTCACCACGAGCCTCATTCAGGCGGCGTCCGCGAGCGCGTGCTGCAGGTGGCCGCCCAGGCGTTCAAGTGCCGCGTGGAGGAGATCTCCGAGCAGTCCACCGCCCGCACGGTGGATGGCTGGACGTCGCTCGCTCACGTGGAATTCCTGATGGCGCTCGAGCAGGAGTTCGGTTTCACGATGCAGCCCGAGGATATCCTGCGCATCGACTCCATCGGCGATGCCCTTGAGCTGCTCGGCCGGCAGGCGGATCTTGCCGCCGACGGCGCGACCTGACGATGCAGGTCCTCGAGCTTTCCTGGCTCGGCTGGATCGTTGCCTCGATCATCGTCTGCTGGGCGCTGCCCGGCCGGTGGCGGCCCTGGGGCATCGCGGCGTTCGCACTCGGATTCCTGGTCGTAACGGATCCGCCGTCGGCCGCGATTCTTGCCACGATGGCCGCGATCACCTGGTGGTCGGGAGCGAGGGGCGGCCGCCAGCGGCCGGGCGTCACCGCCGTTGTAGTCCTGCTGCTGGGCACACTCGCCGCCTTCAAGGTCGCCATGGCGAGCGGCGGCTTCGCGTTGCCGCTCGGCATGTCCTACTACACGTTTCGCTGCGTCCACTACGTGCTGGAACGCTTCAAGAAGTCACTGCCGCCCCACACGCTATCGGAGTTCCTGGCGTACCTCTTCTTCCTGCCGACCATCCTCGCGGGGCCCATCCATCGCTTCCCGGAGTTTCATCGGGACCTCAAGCGCACTCGGCTCGGCGCCGAAATCGTTTCCGAGGGACTCGAACGCGTGCTTTACGGGTACGCAAAGGTCCTGGTCGTGTCGGGATGGCTGATCCAGCAGCAGCTCCAGCCCTGGATCGCAGGACTCGGGCAGGCACATGCCTGGCTCTCGACCTATCTCTACATGCTGTCGGCCGGATACATGGGCTACCTCATCTTCGCCGGGTACTCGGATATTGCGATCGGCGTCGCGCGCCTGACCGGCTTTCGCGTCATCGAGAACTTCAACAACCCGTTCGCGAGCCGCAACATCGTCGAGTTCTGGCGGCGCTGGCACATTTCGCTCACCAGCTGGGTGCGCGACTACCTGTACGCGACCGTGTTCTCGCTGACGCGGAAGCCGTACCTGGCCGCGCTTTCCGCGATGCTCGTGATCGGCCTCTGGCATGAGGTTACCGCGCGCTACGTGATCTGGGGCCTCGCGCATGGCCTCGCGGTCGCCGGCTGCCAGTGGTACCAGCGACGGCGCGCGGGCGGCACGGCACGGTCATCGCGACCGCGTGCTATGTTGGGCGCGTTCGCGGGATGGTTCGTGACGTTTCACTTCGTGATGCTGAGCTGCGTGTTCGTGATGCACGACTTCGACCGGGCCATGGAGATCTACCGCACGCTGCTGACGGGCGGGCCCTGATGTACGGCTGGCTGTTGCCCCGCGTCGGCCGCCGTGCCGCCCTGCTGTTGACCGCGCTCTGGTACGCGGTCCTCGTCGCGCTCGTCGTCCTGCTGGCCGCCGAGCCCAAGGCGGGCTTCCGCTATGACGACCTCTGAACGGAGCGCCGCCACGGAAGGCATCGTGGTGCTCGGCGTCCCGCGCACGGGCACGACGCTCCTGCGCCGGCTGCTGAACGGCCACCGCGACATCTATTGCCCGGGCGAGACGTTCCTGCTCGCCTCGGCTGCGCGTTTCCTTCAGTCGGACAGCGTCGCGGACGGCATCGACTATGGCGTGCTCGGCGGCCTTGCGGCCGCCGGGATTCCACGCGAGCAGGCGCTCGCGGACGTGCGTGGGCTCGTCGAAAGCATCTTCCGGCGCATCGCCGCGCGTGCGGGAAAGCCGCGCTGGGCGAGCAAGACGGCGGTCGACTCGTTCTACGTGGACGAGATCGAGAAGCTGATGGCGGGCCATGTGCGCTTCGTCTGCATAGTCCGGCATGGCGTCGACACCGCGCTCAGCCTCAAGGACCTGTGTGACGCCAACGAATCCTTCATCCGCGAGATCCACGCGTACGTGGCGCGCTATTCCCGGCCGCTGGTCGCCTTTGCGCAGCTTTGGGCCGACGTCACGACTTCGCTGCTCGGCCTCGCGGAGCGCCGCGCCGAGGACACCACGCTGCTCATGTACGAAGACCTGGTCGCGCAACCGGCGGCAACCCTCGCACGGCTCGCGACCTTCCTCGGGCTGGAACCGGGCTCGCTCGGCACCGAGGCGCTCGGGCAGGACGCGCCCTCCGGTCTCGGCGACTGGAAGACCTACGGCAAGGCGGGAATCGAGAGCAGCAGCATCGGTCGGTGGCGAAGCCTCGGCCCGACGTCGCTCCACCTCCTTGCCCCGATCGTCAATCCCGTGCTGGCGCGCGCCGGCTACGAAGAGATTGCGGCGCCGCCGGCGCCGGACGCCGACCAGGCGATGCGCCGCTACGAGATCACGATGGGCATGCAAGCCAAGCGCAGCCGCGTCCGGGAGCCCGGCCGCGATTGAGGACTACGGCGCCACTGGCGCCAATGCCTGCGCGATCGACTTCTCGAGCCAATCCGAATACCGCGCTTGCCCGGCCGGCGTGACGTGCGTGAGGTCGCAGTACAGCCCGGCCGGCAAGGGCTCCGGCTGCCAATGCTGGACGCGGCCGGCCAGTGCCCGGCTGGATTCGCCGTCACTGGCGATCATGCGCGTGCGACTCGCCTCGATTTCATAGTCCGGATGTCGAGGGATCGCGACGAAAGCCACTTCGATGCCGTCGTCCAGCAATTCCTCCGCGAATCGGCGCGCCGAGCGCGGGCCGGGCCCGTCGGGACGGATCGAGACCCAGTCGGATAGAGCCCCGAGCAACTTGTCGTGATCGCTCTGCAGCCTGCGTGACCAGCAGGGGTATCCGAACTGGACCTTGGCATCGTCTTCCGCCGCCTCGGTGTCGAGCCCAAGCTGACTGCGGAGATCCTCGACCCAAAGCAGGAAACGCCGACCCGGCGAGCGATCGGCGGCCAGGAACTCGGCCTCCATGACGACGATGTCCGGGCCGGCGCGGCGAATGTCGGCAGCGAGCGGCGCAAAATCGTAGAACGTGCCCCAGTTGCTGCTGATGCGGAGCGCCTCCACGGGCAGCTTCGCGGCGCCGGCGATGCCGGCGGCAAAGGCCTGCTCTTCCCGGGTCGCATACTTGAGCGCGGAGGACCCGAGCACGATGACGCGGCGCGCGCCCGTTACCGAAGCGCGCGACCGGAAGGATTCGATGCGATCGCGATTGAAGCGCGTGAAGGAATTCTCGATCTGCACGCCGGCCTCCGCCGCGGCAATCCATGCGCCGCCCCAAGCCAGCGCAGCGAGCGCGATCGCGAGATACCAGGCAGGCAGCGGCGTCGGAATGCGTGAGTCTGGCAGCGGCACGCCGCCAGCATAGCGCCGCCGCGATCAGAAACCGCCGCTGCGGAAGAATCGTGTGACCGATTCCGCAACCGGCAGCGAGAAGAGCATGCCGGTGTGACTCACGTCGAGAACGATCGACGCGGTCGCGCCGGGCAGGCGTGTCTCGGCCTCGGCGATCGTGCCGTCGTTCGGCAGCGGCAGGCTCGCGAACAGGCGGCCGAGGCCTGCCGAACGGCTGCCGGCGATCACGCCGACTTCGCGCGTCCCGCTCCAGCTTCGCGCGCGCGGGCGCGTCAGCTCGGCGACGGCCAGCGTGCCGAGGATCTGCGGGCCCCAAGACCAGGCCGCGATTGCTTGCGCTGCGCGCGAGCCCTGCACCGGAGACCCGAGCAGCGCGATGCGCCCGGGCGGCAGGTCGCGCTCGGCCGTGAAGGTCTCGAGCGTGACGACGCCACCGAGGCTGTGCGCTAGGACGTGGACCGGCCCGTCGAAATAGCGCAGGCGCGCGGCGAGGGCCGCCGTCACGTCGGCGAGGCTTGCCTGCGTCGATGGGTAGCGGAAGACTGCGGGTGCGAAACCCGCCGCTTCCAGCCGTTGGCGGAGCAGAAAGAACTCCAGCCCGTTGAGCCACAGGCCGTGGACGACGACGACGGGGATGGGCTTCGTGTTCAGCCTGTCGGCGCCGGCGGCTTCTTCACGCGAATGTGCAGCTCCGCGAGCTGCGCGTCGTCCGCTTCCGACGGCGCGTCGGTAAGCGGGTCCCAGGCGGACTGCGTCTTGGGGAAGGCGATCACGTCGCGGATGCTTTCCGCGCCCGACATCAGCATCGCGAGCCGGTCGAGGCCGAAGGCGATGCCGCCGTGCGGCGGGGCGCCGTAGCGGAGCGCCTCGAGCAGGAAACCGAACTTGGCCGAGGCCTGCTCACGCGAGATCCCGAGCAGGTCGAAGACCGCGCTCTGCATGTCCTCGCGATGGATGCGGATCGAGCCGCCGCCGACCTCGGATCCGTTCAGCACCATGTCGTAGGCACGCGCGAGCGCGTTCTTCGGGTCGGCCACAAGGGTGGACGGTTCGGGATCGGCGGGCGAGGTGAAGGGATGGTGCATCGCCATCCAGCGCCTGGCGTCCGGGTCCCATTCGAACATCGGGAACTCGGTGACCCAGAGCGGCATCCAGCCCTCCTCCACCAGCCCGAGGTCGCGCCCGAGCTGGAGCCGGAGCGCGCCGAGCGCGTCATTGACGACCTTCGCCTTGTCGGCGCCGAAGAACACGAGGTCGCCGGTCTCCGCCCGCGTACGCTCGAGGATGCCGGTGACCGCGGTTTCGGACAGGAACTTGAGGATGGGCGACTGCAGGCCATCGCGGCCCTTGCCGGCATCGTTCACCTTTATATAGGCGAGCCCGCGCGCTCCGAAGCGTGCGACATAAGCCGTATAGTCGTCGATCTGCTTGCGGGTGAGCTCTCCGCCCCGCGGCACGCGCAGCGCCACGACCCGCCCTTCCGGGTCCGCGGCGGGCGTCGCGAAGACCTTGAACTCGGATCCCTGCACCAGGTCGCCCACGTCGACGAGCTCGAGCGGCACGCGCAGGTCCGGCTTGTCGGAGCCGAAGCGGCGGATCGCTTCCTCATAGGTCAGGCGCGGGAACGGGTCAGGCAGCCGCGCCTTCAGCACGCGCGAGAAGACGTGGCGGATGAGCCCCTCCATCAGCGCCATGACCTGCTCCTGCTCCAGGAACGAGGTCTCGATGTCGAGCTGCGTGAACTCCGGCTGCCGGTCGGCGCGCAGGTCCTCGTCCCGGAAGCAGCGCACGATCTGGTAGTAGCGGTCGAAGCCGCTCATCATCAGGAGCTGCTTGAAGATCTGCGGCGACTGCGGGAGCGCGAAGAACTTCCCCGGGTGCGTGCGCGAGGGAACCAGGTAATCGCGCGCGCCCTCGGGCGTCGCTTTCGTCAGCATCGGCGTCTCGATGTCGACGAAATGGTGGTCGTCGAGGTACTCGCGCATCGCGCGCGTGATCGTGTGCCGGCGGCGCAGCCGCTCCTGCATCACGTCGCGCCGCAAGTCGATGTAGCGGTGCTTGAGGCGCAGCTCCTCGCCGACTTCCTCGTCGAGCGAGAACGGCGGCGTCGCGGACGGGTTCAGGATCGTGAGTTTCGACGCGAGCACCTCGACCTGGCCCGAGGTCAGGTTCGGATTCACCGTGCCCGCCGGCCGCGGCCGAACTTTGCCCTGGACCTGGATGCAGAACTCGCGGCCGAGATGCTCGGCCGACTTGAAGGCGTCCGCGGAGTCCGGATCGAACACGATCTGAAGCAGGCCTGAGCGGTCGCGCAGGTCGACGAAGATCACGCCGCCGTGGTCACGGCGACGGTGCACCCAGCCGGCCGCTTCGATGGTGCGGCCCGCCAGGGACTCGCCGACTTCTCCGCAATAGTGTGTGCGCATGGACAAAGCGGGCGATGTTACGTGCCGGCCGGCGCTCGTGGCAACCGCGCTCAGCGTCGTGCCGGGCGGCGTCGCGTCGGTTTTGCCCGGGCCGGCTTCGGTTTCTTCGCGTCGGTCGCAGGCTTCGCGGGCGCGCCCGCGTCCGGCTTCTTGTCAGCCGGCTTCGCCTCCGACTTGTCTTCCTTCGGCTTTTCTGCGGCTGGGCTTTCAGCGGCAACAGGCTCTTTTTCGCCCGCGATATTGCGCTTCTCTTCCTTCTCGCTCTTGAAGTCGGTCTCGTACCAGCCGCCGCCCTTCAGGCGGAAGACCGGCGCGGAGACGAGCCGCTTGAGCGCGGCGCGGCCGCAGGCCGGGCACTTGCGCAGCGGCCGGTCGCTGACTTTCTGGAGCTCCTCGTGGTGGTGTCCGCACGTGGCGCACTGGTATTCGTAGAACGGCATCGGCGATTTCCCTCGCCGGCTATTTTCGCATATCCAGCTTGCCGTCCTTGGTGGTCACCTTGATCGCGCTGCCCGGGCCGAACTCGCCCGCGAGGATTCGCTGTGCGAGCGGGTTCTCGAGCTGCTGCTGGATCGCGCGCTTGAGCGGCCTCGCGCCGTATACCGGGTCGAAGCCCGCGGCACCGAGGAGGTCCATCGCCGAGTCGTCAAGCTCGAGCCGGATGTCGCGCTCGGCGAGGCGGCGGCGCAGGTAGCCGGTCTGGATCGCGACGATGCGGCGGATGTGCTCGCGCCCGAGCGGGTGAAATACCACGATGTCGTCAATGCGGTTGATGAACTCCGGCCGGAACTGCTGCGAGACGATCTCGAGCACCGCCGCCTTCATCTTCGCGTAGTTCTCCTCGCCCGCCATCTCCTGGATGACCTGCGAGCCGAGGTTCGACGTCATGATCACGACGGTGTTGCGGAAATCCACGGTCCGGCCCTGCCCGTCGGTGAGGCGGCCGTCATCCAGCACCTGGAGCAGGACGTTGAACACGTCGTGGTGCGCCTTCTCGATCTCGTCGAGCAGGATCACCGAGTACGGGCGGCGTCGCACCGCCTCGGTCAGGTAGCCGCCTTCCTCGTAGCCGACGTAGCCCGGCGGCGCGCCGATCAGGCGCGCGACCGAGTGCTTCTCCATGAACTCGGACATGTCGATGCGCACCAGCGCATCCTCGGTGTCGAAGAGGAACGCGGCGAGCGCCTTTGTGAGCTCCGTCTTGCCGACGCCCGTCGGCCCGAGGAACAGGAACGAGCCGTTCGGCCGGTTCGGATCGGCGAGTCCCGCGCGCGAGCGGCGGATTGCGTCGGACACCGTGCGCACAGCCTCTTCCTGGCCGACGACGCGCTTGCCGAGCTCCTGCTCCATCTTGATGAGCTTCTCGCGCTCGCCCTCGAGCATCTTTGAGACCGGAATGCCGGTCCACTTGGAGACGACCTCGGCGATTTCTTCCTCGGTCACCTTGTTGCGAACGAGCGTCGGCGCCTTAGCCTCCGCGTCCTGCGCGGACTTCAGGCGCTTCTCCAGGTCCGGCATCTTTCCGTACAGAAGCTCGGATGCGCGCGTGAGGTTCCCCGCGCGGCGTGCAGCCTCGATCTCGAGCTTGGTGCGCTCGATCTCCTCCTTGATGTGCGCGGCGCCCTGCACGGCCGCCTTCTCGGCTTTCCACACCTCCTCGAGATCCGCAAACTCCTTCTCGAGGCCGGTGAGCGTCTGCTCGAGCTGCCCGAGGCGCTTCCTGGAGGCCTCGTCCTTCTCCTTCTTGAGCGCCTCTTGCTCCATCTTGAGCTGGATGATCCGGCGCTCGAGCCGGTCCATCTCCTCCGGCTTCGAGTCGATTTCCATGCGGATGCGCGATGCCGCTTCGTCGATGAGGTCGATGGCCTTGTCAGGGAGCTGGCGATTCGTGATGTAGCGGTGTGAGAGCGTTGCGGCCGCGACGATCGCGGGATCCGTGATCTCGACCTTGTGGTGGACCGCATAGCGCTCTTTCAGGCCGCGCAGGATTGCGATCGTGTCCTCGACCGAGGGTTCGCCGACGAACACGGTCTGAAAGCGACGCTCGAGCGCCGCATCCTTCTCGACATGCTTGCGGTACTCGTCGAGCGTCGTCGCGCCGACGCAGTGCAGCTCGCCGCGCGCGAGCGCGGGCTTCAGCATGTTGCCGGCGTCCATCGAGCCTTCGGCCTTGCCGGCGCCCACCACGGTGTGCAGCTCGTCGATGAAGAGGATGACCCGGCCTTCCTGCTTGGCAAGGTCGTTCAGGACGCCCTTCAGGCGCTCCTCGAACTCCCCGCGGAACTTCGTGCCGGCGATGAGCGCGCCCATGTCGAGCGCGAGGATGCGCTTGCCCTTGAGGCTCTCGGGCACCTCCTCGTTCACGATACGCTGCGCGAGGCCCTCGACAATCGCGGTCTTGCCGACGCCCGGCTCGCCGATCAGCACGGGGTTGTTCTTGGTGCGGCGCTGGAGCACCTGGATCGTGCGGCGTATCTCGTCATCGCGGCCGATCACCGGATCGAGCTTGCCGCTCTCGGCGCGCTCGGTAAGGTCGATGGTGTACTTCTGCAGCGCGCCGCGCTGCTCCTCGGCATTCGGGTCGTCCACCTTTTCTCCGCCGCGCAGGTCGTCGATCGCTTTTTCGACCGCGCCCTTCACCGCCCCGGAATCCTTCAACACGCGGCCGAGCGCGCCTCGGTCCTCGCATGCGGCGAGGACGAAGATCTCGCTCGAGATGTACTGGTCGCCGCGCTTCTGCGCGAGCTTGTCGGTGACGTTCAGGAGCTTGACGAGATCGTTCGAGGCGTGCACTTCGCCGGGCGCCCCTTCGACCGTCGGGATGGCCGAGACCTGCTCGAGCAGGCGCGAGCGCAGCAGAGTGACGTTGGCACCGGCGCGGTCGAGCAGCGGGCGGGCGCTGCCGCCATCCTGGTCCAAGAGCGCGAGCATGAGGTGCACCGGCTCGATCAGCTGCTGGTCGCGGCCGACCGCCAGCGACTGCGCGTCCGCCAGCGCGAGCTGGAATTTCGAGGTCAGCCGATCGTGTCGCATCGCGGCGCTCCGGGGTCTATGCCTGCCGGGTGGATGAGGCCGCCGGCACGCGATTCAACCCGCAAGCTGCAGAATTTAGCGCCATTTTCAAGGGTTTGCGCGCTCGGGCGGCTCCCGCCGGTAGAGGCCTGCAAGCGTATCTGCGAGAATTCGGCTTGGCGCGGACCTTCCCTCGGGGCGGCCGCGACCGGTGTTGGAAATATCCTCTGAACTTAGGGACTTGATCCATGGGACAGGTACCCGCTGAAAGCCCGGTTTCCGGGCGAGCCCCCTACGGCTTCGTTGGCGACGGCCGGCTCTCCCGGCATTGGCGCCATTACTTCACGAGCCTCGGCATCCCCTGGAAGCTGTGGTCGCGGCGGCTCGCAAAACCGAACGGCAAGCCGGGCCTCACCGCGCCCGCCGCGCTCGAAGGCTGCCCGGTCATTCTCCTTGCCGTTTCAGACGACGCCATCGGGCCGGTGATGGCGCGACTGCGCGCCGAGGGTCTCGATGACCGCACCTACGTGCACTTCTGCGGCGGGCGGAGCTTCGAGGGCGCCTTCGGCGCGCATCCGCTGATGAGTTTCGGCACGACGCTGTACGAGCCCGGCTTCTACCGCGACATCCCGGTGTTCGTCGACCAGAACGACGCGCATCAGGAACCCATCGGGGAGTTCCGCGCGCTGTTCCCGCGCCTGCCGAATCCCTGCTTCCCACTCAAGACCGAAGACAAGGCGTACTACCACGCGCTGTGCGCGCTCGCCGGCGGATTCACGGCCGTGCTGTGGCGGGACTTCTTCGCCGCGATGGATTCGCGCTTCGGAGCGCCGCGCGAGGCGCTCGCGGCTTACCCGCGCCGCATCGTCGAAAACGTGATCGCCTCGCGCGACGGTGCGCTCACCGGCCCGGTCGCGCGCGGCGACACCGAAACCGTCCAGATGCACCTCGACGCCCTCGACGGCACGGCTCTCTCGGGCGTCTACCAGGCCTTCATCGCGGCCGCCGGGAGGGAACGCACATGAAATCGGTCCTCGACTTCGCGGCCGCCAAAGCCGCCGGCCGAAAGATCTCGATGGTCACCTGCTACGACGCGGCGCTCGCGCGCGTACTCGAAGCCTCGAAGGTCGATTGCATCCTCGTCGGCGACAGCGCGGCGATGGTCATGCACGGTCACAGCGACACGCTCGGCGCGACAGTCGAGCTTATGGCACTGCACACGGCCGCGGTGCGGCGCGGGGCGCCGACGCGCTTCCTGATCGGCGACCTGCCCTTCCTTTCGTTTCGCAAAGGCGTGCCGGCCGCGCTCGATGCTGTCGCCGCACTGATGCGGGCTGGCGCCCAGGCGGTGAAGCTCGAGGGCGTCGCCGGGCACGAGGACGTGATCACCGCCATCACGGGCTCGGGCGTCCCGGTGATGGGGCACCTCGGCCTCACGCCGCAGTCGGTCAACGCGCTCGCGGGCTTCCGCGTGCAGGGCCGCTCCGAAGACGACGCGATGCGGATCGTCGAGGAAGCGAAGCAGCTCGAGGCGCTCGGCTGCTTCTCGCTCGTGCTCGAGTGCGTGCCCTCAGCGCTCGCCTCGCGCATCACGCGCGCACTCGCGATCCCCACGATCGGCATCGGTGCGGGCGTCGACTGCGACGGCCAGGTGCTCGTCCTCCAGGACCTGCTCGGCCTCTCGAACGGACACCGCCCGAAGTTCCTGCGCACCTACATCGACGGCTTCAGCGAGGTGCGCGACGCCGTCGACCGCTTTGACCGCGACGTGAAGCAGGGCTCCTTCCCGACGGCCGCCGAGAGCTACGACGCGTGAAGGTCGTCGAGAGCGCTGCCGAACTCCTCGAGCATCGCCGCGCCCGCGGCGCGGGCGCGACCGGCTTCGTGCCGACGCTCGGCGCCCTGCACGAAGGGCACCTGACCCTCGTTCGCCGCGCCAAGGCGGAGAACGCACGTTCCTGGGCGAGCATTTTCGTGAACCCTGCGCAGTTCAACGACCCGCGCGACCTCGAGCGCTACCCGAGGAACACCGAGCGCGACCTCGAGATGCTCGACGGCGCCGGTTGCGACCTCGCGTTCCTGCCCCGCGCGGAGGAGATCTACCGCGACGGCTACCGCTACCGCGTGACCGAGAACGCGTTCAGCCACGAGCTCGAGGGCGCCGCGCGCCCCGGGCATTTCGACGGCGTGCTGACCGTCGTGCTGAAGCTCCTCCTGCTCACGCGCCCGGACCGCGCATACTTCGGCGAGAAGGACTTCCAGCAGCTGCAGCTCGTCGAGGGCCTCGTGCACGCGTTTTTCCTCGACACGCGCATCGTGCGCTGCCAGACCGTGCGCGAGCCCGACGGGCTCGCGATGAGCTCGCGAAACCGCCTGCTCTCCTCCGCGGAGCGCGCGCGCGCGCCGGCGCTGCATCGCGTGCTCGCCGAGAGCCTCGCGGCGGAGCGCCCGGCCGCGGAGACGGCGGCGGCACTCGAGCGCGAGGGGTTCGACGTCGAGTACGTCGCGGACCGCGACGGTCGCCGGCTGGCGGCGGTCCGGCTCGGACAAGTGAGGCTCATCGACAATGTCGAGTGACGGCGGATACAAGGTCCTGTTCCAGCTCACGGGGTCGATCGCCTGCTTCAAAGCCTGCGATCTCGTATCGCGCCTCGCGAAGCGCGGCATCGCGGTGCAGACCGTCGCGAGCGCGGGCGCGCTGCGCTTCGTCGGCGCGGCGACGCTCGAGGGGCTCACCGGCCGCACGCCGTTCACCGACCTCTATGAAGCCGGCCGGACGATGGATCACATTCGCCTGGCGCGGTGGGCGGACGTCGCCCTGCTCTGCCCCGCGACGGCGAACTCGATGAACCGCCTCGCAGCGGGCCTCGCGGACGACGCGATCGGCGCGCTGTATCTCGCCTGGGAGATCGGCAGCAAGCCCTACCTCGTCGCGCCCGCGATGAACGCGACGATGTGGGACCACGCGGCCTCGCGTGCCGCGCGCGAGCGGCTCGCCGCTCATGGCGCGCGGATCCTGCCCGTCGGCGACGGCCGACTCGCCTGCGGGGAGCAGGGCGAAGGGCGCCTGCTCGAAGTCGACGAGCTCGAGAAGCTCGTGCTGCAGGCACTGGAGGCGAAGCGGTGAAGATCATCGTCACCTCGGGTGCGACGCGCGAGCCGATTGACAGCGTGCGCTTCATCTCGAACCTCTCGAGCGGCCGCACCGGCGCAATGATCTGCGAGGCGCTCGCCGCGCGCGGCTTCCAGGTGACGCAGGTTGCGGGCGTCGAGTCCGTGCAGGCGGGCGGCATCTGGCGCCGCGAGACCTTCACCGACCATGCCTCGCTCGACACCGCGCTGCGCCGGCTCGTGCGCGACAGCGAATGCGCCGCAGTCGTGCATGCAGCCGCCGTGGGCGACTTCGCGGTCGCCGAGCCGGTTCCCGACTCGAAGCTCGCGTCCGGGCAGGAGCTTTCGGTCCGGCTCCAGCCGACCGTCAAGATCATCGATCGCATCATCGGCTACGCCGGCAACCCGAACCTGCTCCTGGTCGGCTTCAAGCTGACCCACGACCCGGACGCAGGAGCACAGGCACGCGCTGCGAGGGAGCTCCTGAAGCGCAGCCGCGCGCGCTACGTCGTCCAGAACGACGTGTCGACGCTCGCGGCGGGCGAGGAGCACCTCTTTTTCGTGCACGAGAACGGCAGCAGCCGCGTGCGGCGCTACGTCGGGCGCGACAAGCTCGCGACCGCCCTCGCCCACCTGCTCGAGGAGCAGCTGAAGGGGACCGCCCGGTGATCCTCGTCCTCGACATCGGCAACAGCCAGATCTACGGCGGCGTGTTCGACGAGGAGCATCTCGAGCTGCAGTTCCGGCGCGCCACGCGCGCGGAGAACACCTCGGACGAGTTCGGCCTCTTCTGCCGCCAGGTGTTGCGCGAGAACGATGTGGACCCGGAGGGCATCTCTGCCGTCGCGATCTGCTCGGTCGTCCCGGACATGGTTCACTCGGTGCGGAACGCGAGCATGAAGTATTTCGGCCTCCGTCCGTTCCTTCTCGAGCCCGGCGTGCGCACCGGGCTCAAGATCCGCTACCGCAATCCGCTCGAGGTCGGCAGCGACCGCATCGCCGGCGCGATCGCCGCGGCGAAGCTCTTCCCGGGCAAGAACGCGATCATCGTGGACTTCGGCACAGCGACGACGATCGACGCGCTGACCGAGGAGCGGGATTACCTCGGCGGCGTCATCCTGCCGGGGCTCCGCCTCGCGATGGAAAGCCTCGACGCCCGCACCGCGCGGCTGCCAAAGGTCGAGATCCGCAAGCCCCCGGAGCTCCTTGGGCGCTCGACGGTCGAGAGCATCCAGGCGGGGCTCTATCACGGCAACATCGCGATCCTGAAGCACCTCTGCGCCGAAGTCCGGACGCAGTATTTCGCGGACAAGCCGACGGTGCTCGTCGGGACGGGCGGTTTCGCGCGGCTCTTCGAGGACGAGAAACTTTTCGACGCGCACGTGCCGGAACTCGTTCTGATCGGTCTCCGCGAAGCCCTGCGACTCAACAGCTGATCCAGCTCCGCCCGCGACCGCAGTGCGCCCGCCGGGGCTCCCTTCGCTCGCTCCGCCGGAACTTAGTCGCTCGCTCCGGGGTCCCGGCGGGCTTGCGCGGTCGCGGACGCGCCGCAGCCTCCGTCGCGCGCGCAAGGCGCACGGGGACCTGCGAGAGAGCGACTAAGTTCCGGCGGAGCGAACGAGCAGCGTCCCCGGGCGCCGTAGAGCGCGCGACGGCGACTAGTGCGCCAGGTTGTGGGTGACGGCGATGACGACGATGCCCAGCGTGATGAGAATTACCTGCTGGACGGAAGTCTTCGCGTCGACGCGGCGGTGCAGACCGGGAATGAGGTCCGCGACGGCGACGTAGAGGAAGCTCGCAGCGGCGATCGCGAGGGCGTATGGAAGCCACTGCAGCGCCTTGGCGAGCAGGTACCACGCGATGACCGCACCGGCGATCGACGTGAGGCTGACGGCGACGTTCAGCGTCAAGGCGCGGCGGCGCGACATGCCGCCGTTCAGCAGGATCGCGAGGTCGCCGACTTCCTGCGGGATCTCGTGCGCGAACACCGCAACCGTCGTGACGACGCCGAGGTGCGGGTCGGTGAGGAATGCGGCCGCGATCAGCACGCCGTCGAGGATGTTGTGGAATGCGTCGCCCCACAGGATCAGCGTGGCCGACGCACGGTCGCGGTGGCGGTCCTGCGGGCCATGCGCCTCGCAGGCGTCCACGTGGCAGTGGCGCCAGAGCACCGCTTTCTCGAGTACGAAGAAAGCGATGATGCCGCCCGCGAGCGCGATGCCGATGCCGTGCGCGCCCGCGCCGGATTCGAGCGCGTGCGGCAGCAGCGCGAGCAGGGCGGCGCCGAGCAGCGCGCCGGTCGCGAAGCTCACGAGGTGAGGCAGCAGCGCGTTGCGCCGGCGTGCTGGCAGCAGCATGAACCCGCCCGCGATGAAGGCCGACAGGCCGCCGCTGATGGCGGTGAGGAAAATGACCGAGGCAACCGACGACACGGCCGACAGCCTACATCAGGCGAGCCAGGCGAGCGCGGCCATGCGGCCGGTCGCGCCGTCACGTCGATAGGAATAGAAGCTCGCGGGATCCGAATGCGTGCACAGGTCGCAGCCCGTCACGGCATCGACGCCCGCGGCCGCGAGCCGGCGGCGCGCCAGCGCGGGCAGGTCGGCTAGCCAGCGATCGCCCCGCCCCGCGCGGAACGCCGCCGCTGCGCCGGGATCGCCGGTGAGGAAGGCTTCGCGCACCTCGCCACCGACCTCGAAGGCGTCGCGCCCGATCGAGGGCCCGAGCCAGGCGACGAGTTCCGCGGGCTCGCAGTCGAGCGCCGCGATTGTCGCCTCGACGACGCCCGCCACGAGTCCGCGCCAGCCGGCGTGCGCGATACCGACGCGGTCTCCGGCGCGGCTCGCGAGGAAAACCGGCAGGCAGTCGGCGACGAGCACCGCGCACACCGTCCCGCGCTCGAAGGTCACGACGCCATCGGCGGGACCTTCCCCAGCCGACGGCAGGACGGCGACGCGCGCACCATGCACCTGGTCGAGCCACGTGGGCTCCGCCGCAAGCTCGAGCGCGGCACGAAGGCGCCTGCGATTTTCCGCGACGGCCGCCGGTTCGTCGCCGACGTGCTGCGCGAGGTTGAAGCTCGCGTACGGCTCGCGGCTGACGCCTCCTGGCCGCGTCGTCATCGCGGCACGCACGCCGGGCGGCGCCGCCCATTCCGGGTACAGGAACTCGAGCGTCGCCATCAGGCGGCGGCCGCGTCACGGTCGCGCTTCAGGGCCGCGATAAGCGCGCGAAAGTCGGCGGGCAGCTTCGACTCGACTTCGACCGTCCGCCCGTCGCGCGGATGCGGGAAGCTGAGCTTCGCCGCGTGGAGCGCCTGCCGCCGAAAGCCGCGCAACGCCTCCGCGAACGCCGCCGTCGCGCCGCGCGGGATCACGAGGCGGCGTCCGTAGACCGGATCGCCGACGAGCGGGTAGCCCACGTGCGAGAGGTGCAGGCGGATCTGGTGCGTGCGTCCGGTCTCGAGCGTGACGCGCACCCAGGTGTGACGGCGGAAGCGCTCGATCACGCGATAGTGGGTGATCGCCTCTCGGCCGCTTGCTCGCACCGTCATCCGCAGGCGGTCGACCGGGTGGCGGTCGATCGGAGCGTCTACTTTGCCGCCTGCCGTCATCACGCCGACGCAGATCGCCTGGTACTCGCGATGGATCGCGCGCTCCGCAAGCGCCGCGGCCAGCGTCGTGCGCGCGCTCTCGCTGCGCGCGACGATCAGGAGGCCGGTCGTGTCCTTGTCGAGGCGGTGCACGATGCCGGCGCGCGGCAGCTTCGCGAGCCGCCGGTCGTGCGCGAGCAACGCGTTCTGCAGCGTGCCGGCCGGGTTGCCTGCGCCGGGATGCACGACGAGACCGGCCGGCTTGTCGATCACGATCACATCGCGGTCCTCGTACGCGATTGCGAGTGGGATGTCCTCAGGCGCGGGCGCGACCGCGTCCACGTCGGGCGCGTCGAGCGCGATGCGCTCGCCGCCCGCGACGATGTCGCGCGGCCGCGGCACGCGTCCGTCGACGCGGAGCATCCCGCCGTCGATCCAGCGCTTGAGCCGCGAGCGCGAGAACTCCGGCAGGGCGTCGGCGAGCGCCTGGTCGAGGCGGCGGCCGGCCGCCTGCGGCGGGAGCCGCAGCTCGCGTTTGTGACGGGTGGAACTCATGGGGGTCGGGAGCGGTCTTTTGCCGGTATACTGCGTTGATTCAACAGGCGGGGTCCAGTCCTTTGCAGCCAGCCCGGATGATGGCGCGCGTCATTCTCGTCGCGTGCGGCGCGCTCGCAGCCGCAGGCTGCGGCTACAAGGAGCGGGCCGCCGAAAACCTGCAGCCCGGCCGCATGTACGAGAAGGCGCACGGCCTCCTCATGGGCGGCGACTACCGCGGCGCAGTGCGCTACTACGAGGCGCTCGACGCGCGCTACCCGTTCAGCGACGAGGCGCGCCAGTCACGCCTCGACATCATTTACGCCTACTACCGCAGCCGCGAGCAGGAATCGGCGGTCGACGCCGCCGACCAGTTCATCCGCGAGAACCCGACGCACCCGCGCGTCGACTATGCGATGTACCTGCGCGGGCTCATCTACTTCGAGCGCTCGCCGAACTTCCTGGAGCGCTGGTTCAACACGGACCTCGAGCAGCGCCCGCCGCAGGACGTGCGCCGCGCTTTCGATGCCTTTGACCAGCTCATCAAGCAGCACCCGCAGAGCGTCTACGCGCGCGACGCGCGCCAGCGCATGATTTACCTGCGCAACCGCCTCGCGGACTACGAGGTCTACGTTGCCGAGCACTACCTGAAGCGCCAGGCCTGGGTCGCGGCTATCGACCGCGCGCGCTACTGCATCGAGAACTACGACGGCGCCCCCGCGACGCGGCAGGCGCTCGAGATCATGATCTCCGCCTACCAGGGCCTCGGGCTCGAAGACCTCGCGGAGCGCTCACAGGAAGTGTTCGCGCTCAACTACCCGAACACGCAGCCCGTGAAGCACAACAAGAAGTCCTGGTGGTGGCCGTTCGATTGACGATCCTTCAAGGGGATCCTTCAAGGGGATCCTTCAAGGGGATCCTTCAAGGGGACGCTCACCTTGATTCAAGGGATCCTTCAAGGGGACGCTCACCTTGAATCAAGGTGAGCGTCCCCTTGAAGTGTCCCGTCCCCTTGAAGTGTCCGGCTACGATTCACCCGGCCTGTAACCTGACGTAATTGGATAGCGCCAGTCGCGGCCGAACGCGCGGCCGCTGACCCGAACTCCGGGCGGCGCCTGCCGGCGCTTGTATTCACTGCGCTTCACGAGCTCGAGCACGCGCGTCACGACGGTGCGGTCGAAGCCCATGCCGACGATCTCGTCGACCGAGCGGTCGTCCTCGATGAAGGCCTCGAGGATCGGGTCGAGCACGTCGTACGGCGGCAGGCTGTCGGTATCGAGCTGGTTCTCGCGCAGCTCCGCGGTCGGCGGACGGTCGATGATGCGCGCGGGTATCACCGGCCCGCCGGGCTGGCGATTGCGCCAGCGCGCAAGCTGCCACACGAGCGTCTTGCTGCAGTCCTTGATCGGCGCGTAGCCGCCCGCCATGTCGCCGTAAAGCGTCGCGTAGCCGACCGCCATCTCGCTCTTGTTGCCGGTCGTCAGCACGATGCGCCCGCTCTTGTTCGAAATCGCCATCAGGAGCATGCCGCGGCAGCGCGCCTGGATATTCTCCTCGGTCGCGTCCGGCGCGAGTCCGCGGAACTCGCGCTCGAGCGCCGCGAGCGTCGCCTGGTACATGCCCTCGATCGGGATGTCCGAATACCGGACGCCGAGGCCGCGCGCGAGCGCCACCGCGTCCTTCTCGGAGATGCTGGACGTAAACCGCGAGGGCATCATGACCGCCTGCACGCGGTCGGCGCCCAGCGCGTCGCATGCGAGCACGAGCACGACCGCTGAGTCCACGCCGCCCGAAAGGCCGATGACGACGCCGGCGAAGCGGTGCTTCTCCACGTAGTCGCGCACGCCCCGCACGATCGCGCGCCAGACGCTCTCTTCGCCGAGGGGAAGCGGCGCGAGGCTCTCCGGCTCGATGTCGAAGCCCTTCTCCGCCTCGACGACATCGAGCGTCGTCAGGGATTCCTCGAAGGCCGGCGCCCGGTGCACGACGCGCCCGCTGGAATCGACGGCGAAGCTCGAGCCGTCGAACACGAGCTCGTCCTGGCCGCCGACCAGGTTCAGGTACACGTAGGGCGCGCGGTTCTCTCTCGCGCGCGCGGCGACGTAGGCTTCGCGCTCCTCCTGCTTGCCGCGCTGGTAAGGCGAGGCATTGATCGCGATGACGACGTCCCCGCCGGCGCGTCGCGCGCCATCGGCGATCTCGGCATGCCAGATGTCCTCGCAGATGATCGGTGCAACCTTCACGTCTCCGAGCTCGACCGTGAAGAAGGAGTCGCCCGGCGTGAAGTAGCGCTTCTCGTCGAACACCTGGTAGTTCGGCAGCCGCTGCTTGCGGTAATTGACGATACGCTTGCCGTCGCGGATCCAGGCTGCGGCGTTGAACAGCACGCCGCCGGAATACTCGGGGTAGCCCACCAGCAGGTCGATGCCGCGAGCCTCGTCGGCAAGCCGCGCCAGCGACTCCTCGATGCGCCTGCGAAAGCCGCGGTGGAAGAGCAGGTCCTCGGGCGGGTAGCCGGAAAGCGCGAGCTCCGGAGTCACGACGAGCGCCGCGCCCGCGCGCCGCGCTTCCGCGACCCGCGCGAGGATCCGCTCGGCGTTCCCGGCGACGTCGCCGACCGTGGCGTTGAGCTGCGCGAGCGCGATGCGCACCGCGAGTCAGCGCCTGCGCTTGCGGCGGCGCGTGGCGAGCGCCTGTTGCATGGCGACACCCAGGTCGGCGGCCGAGCGCACGGTGCGCACGCCGGCCTCCTCGAGCGCAGCGTACTTGTCCGCCGCCGTACCCTTCCCGCCCGCGATCACGGCGCCGGCATGTCCCATGCGCTTGCCCGCGGGCGCGGTGACGCCTGCGATGTAGGCGACGACGGGCTTCGACACCTCGCGGCGGATGAATTCCGCGGCCGCCTCCTCGTCCGCGCCGCCAATCTCGCCGACCATGATGATGCCGGCGGTGTCCTTGTCGCGCTCGAAGAGCGCGAGCACCTCGATGAAGTTGAGGCCGCGCACCGGGTCGCCCCCGATGCCGACGCAGGTGCTCTGGCCGAGCCCGACATTCGTCGTCTGGAAGACGGCTTCGTAAGTCAGCGTCCCGGACCGCGAGATGATCCCGACCTTGCCGGGCCGGTGGATGAAGCCCGGCATGATGCCGACCTTGCACTCGCCTGGCGTGATGACGCCCGGGCAGTTCGGGCCGACGAGGCGGCTCTTGCCGTCCGTGAGCGAGGCCTTCACGCGCACCATGTCGTTGACGGGGATGCCTTCGGTGATGCACACGATGAGGCGTATGCCGGCGTCGGCCGCCTCGTGGATCGCGTCCGCCGCGTAAGGCGCCGGCACGTAGATCACACTGACATCGGCCTTCGTCGCCTGGACGGCGTCGTGCACCGTGTTGAATACGGGCCGATCGAGATGCCTGCCGCCGCCGCGGCCCGGAGTGACCCCGCCGACGAGATTCGTGCCGTAGGCGATCGCCTGTTCCGAATGAAACGTCCCCTGCTTGCCGGTGAAGCCCTGGCAGATCACGCGGCTGCGGCGGCCGACGAGGATGCTCATCGCTTCGCCCGTCCGCCGGCCAGCCGCACGGCCTTGGTCGCCGCATCCGAGACGTCCTTGGCCACCGTGATCGCAAGCCCGCTCGCGGCGAGGAGCGCACGCGCCTTGTCCGCATTGGTGCCTTCGAGGCGAACGACCACGGGGAGGTTTACGCCGGCATTCTTGACCGCCTGGATGATGCCCTCCGCGATGACGTCGCAACGCACGATGCCACCGAAGATGTTCACGAGGATCGCACGGGCGCGCGCATTCGACAGGATCAGGCGAAAGGCCGCCGTCACGCGTTCCGCCGTCGCGGTGCCGCCGACATCCAGGAAGTTCGCGGGATCTCCGCCGTGCAGCTTGATGAGGTCCATCGTCGCCATCGCGAGGCCCGCGCCGTTCACCATGCAGGCGATGTTGCCGTCGAGCGAGACGTAGTTGAGCTCGTGCTCGGCTGCCTGCCGCTCCATCTCGTCTTCCTGCGACGGGTCGCGCAGCGCCGCGAGCGCGGGCTGGCGGAACAGCGCATTGGAGTCGACGTTGATCTTGGCGTCGAGCGCGACGAGGCCGCCCTCCTTCGTCACGATCAGCGGGTTGATCTCGACGAGCGAGAGGTCCCGCTCCTGGTACAAGCGGTAGAGCGCGCGCGCGATGCGCTCGAACTGCGCGATCAGATTGGCTTCGAGACCGAGGCCGAATGCGAGGCGCCGGCATTGATAGCCCTGCAGCCCGGCGGCGGGGTTGACGTCGATGCGCAGAATCTTTTTCGGCTCCTTCGCGGCGACTTCCTCGATGTTCATTCCGCCCGCCGCCGAGGCGATGAATGCGATACGGCTGCGCTCGCGGTCGAGCAGCACGGAGAGATACAGCTCGCGCGCGATGGCGCTGCCGGATTCGACGTAAACTTCGTGCACCGGAAGACCTGCGGCGCCGGTCTGCGGCGTGACGAGGCGCTGGCCAAGCATCGCGGCGGCGGCCTTGCCAACTTCCGGCGCCGAGCGGCAGAGCTTCACGCCGCCCGCCTTGCCGCGTCCGCCCGCATGCACCTGCGCCTTCACGACCCACACCGGTCCCGGGACTTCGCCCGCCGCTGCGACCGCCCCCGCTTCGTTCGAGGCGACCTTGCCGGCCGGAACCGGCACGCCGTATTCGGCGAAGATGCGCTTCGACTGGTATTCGTGAAGATTCATCTCGGCATTGTATCGAAGGCCTTGAACCGCGTCGCAAACGCGGCCCGCGGCGCGGGCTTCACGCAGGGCGCGTGATAAAGTGCCGCCGTGCAAAACCCGGCCGAAATCGAGAGAGCGCCGGGCGACCCGGAGCTTGCCTGGCGCGTTCTCGGGCTGCTCAATCTGTACCGGCTCACCGTTCCTTCGGTGCTAGCCGTCCTCTATCTCGTCGCGTCCCAGCCGCAAACGCTCGGGGCCGCCTCGCCGACACTTTATTTCTATACGCTCGCTGCCTGGTTCGCGACCGGCGTCATCTGCATCGGACTGCTCAAGCGGCGCTGGCCGAGCCTGCAGTCACAGGCGTTCGTACACGTCGCCTTCGACATCGTTGCGGTGACCGCACTGCTCGTGGCGAGCGGCGGCGCCGAGAGCGGCGCGGGACTGCTGCTCATCATGCCGGTCGCGGGCGTCAGCCTCCTTGTGCCGCCACGCATCGCGACGACGATTGGCGCGGTTGCAGCGCTCTGCGTGCTCGGGCAGCAGATCCTGCTGTGGTTTGGCGGCGTCTCGGATTCTTCCGACCTGACACAAGCTGGATTGCTCGGCGGCGTGATCCTGATCGCGGCGCTCGCCGTCGCACCGCTCGCAGGACTCCTGCGCGAAAGCGAGGCGCTCGTGCGCCAGCGCGACCTCGACCTCGCGAACCTTGCGGAGCTTTCCCAGTACATCGTCGAACGATTGCGTGAAAGCCTCGTCGTCGTGGACGAGCAGGACCGCATCCGCCTGATCAACGAGTCCGCGCGGCAGATCCTTGGCGGCGATGCGAAGTCCGAGGCCCTCCTCGGCGAGGTGTCGCCGCGCCTGCTCTACCTGCTGACGATGTGGCGGCAGAGCGCGCCCGTGACGGATACCGTCGGTGGCAACCTGCTGGCGGTCGACGGCCTGCGCGAAGTCCGCCCGCACTTCGCGCCCCTCGGCAAAGGGCAGCCCCCACCCGTGCTGGTCTTCCTCGAGGACCTGACGGCGCTCGATGACCGCATCCACCAGACGCGCCTTGCCGCGCTCGGCCGGCTTTCAGCATCCATCGCGCACGAGATCAGGAACCCGGTGGGCGCGATCAGCCATGCCGCGCAGCTCCTCGGCGAAGATTCGAACATCCCTGAGGGCGGCCGGCGCCTCAGCGATATCATCAAGGCGAACGCCGAACGTGTCAGCACGATCATCGGCAACGTGCAGCAGCTCGCGCGGCGCGAGACCACGCGACCCGAGCGCATGCCGCTCGCCGAATGGGTCGCGGACTTCACGCAGGAATTCGTCAGCACGGGCGGATACGACCCGGACCAGCTCGTGGCGGAAATTCCGGATCCCGAGCTCGAGGTGCGCGTCGATCCCTCGCACCTGCGCCAGATCCTCTGGAACCTCTGCGAGAACGCATTCCGCTACTCGGTGCAGATCCCGGAAGACAAGGTCGAGCTGCGCATCGGCCGGCTCGCGGGCAGCAACCGACCGTTCCTCGAGGTGCTGGATCGCGGCCCGGGCATCGACTCGACCATCAGCGACCGCATCTTCGAGCCATTCTTCACTTCGCGCACGAGCGGGACGGGTCTCGGCCTTTTCATCGCCCGCGAACTCGCCCAGTGCAACCGGGCACTGCTCGTCCACGAGCCGCGCACCGGCGGCGGCAGCATCTTCAGGATCGTATTCGCGGATCCGCAGCGCTGGGAGCAGTCCTGATCACATGGCAAACCCCAGAACACTGATCGTCGACGACGAGCCCGACATCTGCGAGCTCCTCTCGCTCACGCTCGCGCGCATGGGTGTCGACTCGAGCGCCGTCCACGACCTCGCCTCCGCCCGCCGCGAATTGCAGGGCCGCCGAGACTACGCGCTCTGCCTCACGGACCTGCGCCTGCCCGATGGCGACGGCACCGAGCTGATCCAGTGGATCCAGTCGGAGGCGCCGGACCTGCCCGTCGCGGTGATCACCGCGCACGGCCATGTCGAGTCGGCGGTGCTCGCGCTGAAGCTCGGCGCTTTCGATTTCGTGAGAAAGCCCGTCGACATCTCGGACCTGCGCAAGCTCGTCAACCAGGCGCTCAAGCTCTCGGACAACCGCCGCGGCGCCGACGGGGGCCGCAGGCTCCTCGGCGATTCGGAGCCGATGCAGCGATTGCGCGCCATGATCGGGCGCGTCGCACGCAGCCAGGCGCCGGTGCACATCACCGGCGAATCGGGCACCGGCAAGGAGCTGGTCGCGCGCCTCATCCACGAGTCGGGCCCGCGCAAGGACGCGCCCTTCGTGCCGGTGAGTTGCGGCGCGATCCCTTCCGAGCTCATGGAGAGCGAGCTCTTCGGCCACCGGCGCGGCAGCTTCACCGGCGCGGTCGCGGACAAGCTCGGACTCGTGCAGGCGGCGGAAGGCGGCACGCTCTTCCTCGACGAAGTCGCCGACCTTCCGTTCGTCCTCCAGGTGAAACTCCTCCGCCTCATCCAGGAGAAGACTGCGCGGCCGGTCGGCGACCAGCGCGAGCAGCCGGTGGACGTGCGCATTCTTTCGGCGACGCACCGCGACCTCGGCGAACTGGTCGCCGCGGGCCGGTTCCGCGAGGACCTGTATTACCGCATCAACGTGATCGAGATGCGGGTGCCGGCGCTTCGCGAACGACGCGCGGACATCCCTGAGCTCGCGGCCGCCATCACGCACCGCTTCGCGGCGCGACTCAACATGGCGACACCCACGATCTCGGACGACGCCATGCAGCTCCTCGCGGCGCACGACTTCCCCGGCAATGTCCGCGAGCTCGAGAACGTCATCGAGCGCGCGCTGACGCTCTGCGACGGCGGCACTATCCGGCCGGGCGACATCGAACTCCGCGGTCCGCCGACCTTCGAGGAGACGGTGCCGCCGCATCGGCCGGGGACGCTGCCGCAGACGCTCGAGGACATGGAGCGCGCTTCGATCCGCAAGGCCCTCGAGGATGCGCGTTACAACAAGACAGCCGCAGCGCGCGCGCTCGGCATCAGCTTCCGGGCCCTGCGCTACCGCATCAAGAAGCTGGGCATCGAGTGACGCGACGCGTCACTTTGTGACACGGAGCGTCGGGCAAAGCGTCGCCTGACCCCGACGATATTCTGGAAACTCCAAAAAAAGAGTGCCAAGTCCGTCACTTACGTGGCCCCCACAGCTTGGCATGATCCTTGCTGTACGTAGATTGCATCGGCGCATGAGCGCCGCCCTTGGTTACACAGGAGTGAACGGAACATGAGGACTCTTCAGAAGGGCTTCACGCTCATCGAACTGATGATCGTGGTGGCCATTATCGGCATCCTGGCCGCCATCGCGATTCCGGCGTACCAGGACTACACGATCCGCTCGCAGGTGTCAGAAGGCCTGACGCTGTCGGCGGACATCAAGGCGGGCGTCGCCGAGTTCATGGCGCAGACGGGCGCCTGGCCGGCGAACCTGCAGGAAGCGGGCGTTGTCTCGGCAGGCGGAGGCGCCACCGACAAGCAGGCTCGCTATGTCGAATCGGTCGACGTGACCGATGGCACCATCCAGATCATCTACGGCAAGGACGTCAACGCGAAGATCGACGGCCAGGAGCTCGACCTCCAGCCGATGGTCAACGCCAACGGCGACGTTGTGTGGGTCTGCGGCAACGCGGATGACCCGCAGAACGCAAACGCCGATCCGGGCAGCGGCACGGCTTCTCCGGACGGCAACACGACGCTGCTGGACAAGCACATGCCGGCTTCGTGCCGCACGGGCTTCGGCGGCAACTGATCGCCGACGCATGGATCCGGCGTCTGGCCGGAACGGTCAAGGCCCCTGCTTGCAGGGGCCTTGCCTTTTGCACTGAAGACAGTCGTGGGGAGTGAGCAGGCGTTGACGACGACAGGCGCAGCCCGGAGTAGCAGGTGTGGCGCCCTGGTCCTGGGCCAGGTTTTCGCTCTCGTCTTCCTCGGCGCGTGTCTCTTCTGGGTGTGGCGCGAGATCGAGTACATCCTCCCTGCCGATCTCGTGACCGGCTCCTTCGGGTTCCAGGAAGCCCTGCACTCGCGGCTGGGGTGGCAGTTCGGCGCATTCTTTGTCGCGCTCCTGTTCTGCCATTCCGCGCTGGGCTTTGCGGCTTTCGGGCTTGGGCGCCTGACGCGGGCGGCATTCCCGAGGATCGGATCCGAGTCCCTGCTGACTGCCCTCTGGTTCTTCGTGCTCGCGGGTCTTGCACTCGCGGCGAATACGACGCTCTTTCCCGCTTCCCTGTTCGCGGGCGCAGAATCCTGGTGGCGAGGCCGGCATGCGGGCCTGTCGCCGGTCGCCATGGCAACTCTCCTGCTCGGCGGGTTCTGCCTCATAGTCGCCGTGCGAGCCTGGCCACGGCGGCAGTGGCGCTGGACCCCGGTGAATGCGACGGCCGTTGCGACGACAGTCACGATATTGACCCTGTTGTGGATGCCGCGGATCCCGGTCTTCGCGGCCCGAAGCGGCGAAGGTCCGCCCCACATCGTGATTCTCGGGATCGACGCGCTGCGGAACGACCTGACGATCCCGCGGCGCGGACCCGTGCAAGCGCCGAATATCCGCGGCTTCATCAGCGAGGCGCGTCGGTTCGATGACACGCTGACGCCGCTCGCCCGCACGTACCCCTCCTGGACGACCATCCTCACGGGCCGGCACCCGGTGACGACGAACGCGCGATTCAACCTCATGCCCCGCCGGCTCGTGCACGAAGGCGACACCCTCGCCACCGCGCTTCGCACGCGCGGCTATCGCGCCACCTACGCCACCGACGAGGTCCGCTACGCGAATTTCAACGAGACCTACGGCTTTGACCAGATCATCACGCCGCCGATCGGCGCGATCGATTTCCTGCTCGGCTACGGCGCCGACATGCCGCTCGTGAACCTCGTGGCCTCGACGCCGATCGGCGGATTCCTGTTCCCATCGAACCACGCGAATCGTGCCGCGAGCGTCACCTACCGGCCGCGCGATTTCGTCGAGCGGCTGGAGCGCGAAATCGACGTCAACGGGCCGGCCTTCATCGCGATTCACCTCACCCTGGCCCATTGGCCGTATTCCTGGGCCGGCCGGAGCACGCCGACCACTCCTCCTGCTTACCGGGTTGCCTATGGCGAGGCGGTCCCCGAGGTGGATCGCCAGTTCGCCGACGTGCTGGCGATGCTCGCGCGCAAGGGCGTCCTCGACAACGCCGTCGTCGTGCTCCTTTCGGACCACGGCGAGGCGCTCGGGGCCGAGAACGATTCGATCATCCGCCAAAGTGGCTCAAGCCAGGAAATCTGGGACACACTCTGGGGTCACGGCACCAGCGTACTGAGCCCGAACCAGTACCACGTGCTGCTTGCGATGCGAGCCTTCGGGCGGGCGCATCTGCCGGGGCCGGAGCGCAATTACGACTGGCCGGTCTCGCTCGAAGACGTGCGCCCCACGCTGGAAGAGCTTGCGACAGGCATCGCGGCCACTGACGTGGACGGTCTCTCGCTCGTGCCTTATATGAAGGATCCGAAGCGTGCGGCCACGCTCGCGACCCGTATCCGCTTCACCGAGACGGACCTCAACACCGCGAGCATTCGCGAAGGGCGCTACGATGCCTCGGACGTGGCCAAGGAGGCCGCGCATTACTACGAGCTCGATCCCGACTCGGGCTGGGTGCAGTTGCGGGAGCCGTGGCTGAATGTCCTGATTTCCCGTAAACAGCGCGCCGCGATATCGTCCCGCTCGCTGCTCGCGGTCATGCCGGCGGATCAGGACCGGGGCGTCCGCTATCTCTATGCCGATCGGCAGCACCCCGGTCCGGAGGTCGTGGGAGGCGACGGAAAGGCCTTCGGCGACGCCGAAGCAAGTCGCCTGAAGGACGCCCTTCAAGCGCGCTTTCCGGGCGAGCTGCCACCCCCTGGCTGACTCCTACGAATGTGAACCCCGTCAAGGGCTTGTAGGCCACTCTATGGGAGCATTCCCGCTCATTTAACAGTTGCTGGCGCGGTAGGTTAGGCTACAAGATCCCGGTTCCCCCGGGAGCTTCAGGGGTAGGGTGGATCAGTGCGTGGAGCGGCTCCTTGAACGATAGCGCAGCAGCTACCGGGACCATCCGGGCCGTCCTGACGGGCCTGCCGCAGCGGCTCGTCCTCGACGGCCTCGTCGGGGAGTCCGCCATGCTGGATGCCATCGCGGGCGCCCGCGAGCGCAAGACCCACCTCGTGAGCTGGTTGGTCTCCCGCGACATGGCCTCCGCGCGCGACATCGCGATCGCCGCCGCCCAGGAATTCGGCATGCCGCTGCTCGATCTCGACGCGGTCGCGGTCGACGTGGACATCGTCAAGCTCATCAGCGACAAGCTGCTCGCCAAGCACCGCGTCCTGCCGCTCGTCAAGCGCGGCAAGCGCCTGCACGTCGCCGTCTCGGACCCGACGATCCTGCACGCGGTTGACGAGATCAAGTTCCAGACCGGCCTCTCGATCGAGGCGGTCGTGGTCGAGGACGATAAGCTCCAGCGCGCGGTGCAGAAGGCGATCGAGCAGGTCGACGCCCAGGTGCCGGTGATCGGCGGCGGTGACGAGGACTTCGACCTCGAGAACCTCGACGTTTCGCATGCAGACGACTCGATGGACCCCGACGCGTCTCGCGAGGACGTCGAAGACGCGCCGATCGTCCGCTTCGTCAACAAGATCATGCTCGACGCGATCCGCAAGAGCGCGTCCGACATCCACTTCGAGCCTTATGAGAAGTATTACCGGATCCGCCTGCGCATCGACGGCGTGCTGCGCGAGATCGCGCAGCCGCCGGTGCAGCTCGCGACCAAGCTCGCCGCGCGCCTCAAGGTGATGTCGCGCCTCGACATCGCGGAGCGCCGCGTGCCGCAGGACGGCCGCATCAAGATGAAGCTGTCGAAGAACCGCTCGATCGACTTCCGCGTGTCGAGCTGCCCGACGCTCTTCGGAGAGAAGATCGTGCTGCGCATACTCGACGCCAGCACCGCGATGATGGGCATCGACGCGCTCGGCTACGAAGGGTTCCAGAAGGAGCTTTACCTCAAGGTGCTCGCGAAGCCCCAGGGCATGATCCTCGTGACCGGCCCGACCGGCAGCGGCAAGACCGTCTCGCTCTACACGGGCCTTTCGATCCTGAACGTCGAAGACACCAACATCTCGACCGCCGAGGACCCGGCCGAAATCGTGCTGCCCGGCGTCAACCAGGTGAACGTGAACCCGAAGGTCGGGCTTACATTTGCCTCGGCGCTGCGCGCCTTCCTGCGTCAGGACCCGGACGTGATCATGGTCGGCGAGATCCGCGACCTCGAAACGGCGGAGATCGCGATCAAGGCGGCGCAGACCGGCCACCTCGTGCTCTCGACGCTGCACACCAACGACGCGCCGCAGACGCTGACGCGCATGGTGGACATGGGCGTCAAGCCGTACGCGATTGCGACCTCGGTGAGCCTCATCATCGCGCAGCGCCTCGCGCGCCGGCTGTGCTCGAGCTGCAAGCAGCCGCTCGACCTGCCGCATGACGCCCTGCTGCGCGAGGGCTTCACGGAGCAGCAGATCTCGACCCCGGGCTTCAAGGTCTACAAGCACGTCGGTTGCTCGCACTGCACCGACGGTTACAAAGGTCGGGTCGGCATCTACGAGGTGCTGCCCGTCACGGACGCTATCGGCAGGATCATCCTGGAGGGCGGCAGCGCCCCCCATATCGCCGAGGAAGCCCGCAAGACAGGGGTCTGGGACCTGCGAACGGCGGGCCTAAAGAAGGTCATGGACGGGATGACGACCCTTGAAGAAGTCAACCGCGTCACAGTTGACTGATCAGCCGGGGCGCTAACATCCAAAAGTCAGGGTAGAGGACGACCGACACCATGCCGCCGACCGCTGCTGCCGTCGCCGCCAAGGACTACCAGTTCAACTGGGAAGGCAAGGACCGCAAGGGCAACAAGCTCCGCGGCAAGATCCTCGCCGTCAACGAACAGGAAGTGCGCGCCGACCTCAGGCGCCAGAACATCGTCGCGACCCGGATCCGCAAGCAGCGCTCGTTGGGCGGCGGCGGCAAGCCGACCCCGTTGGATATCGCGATCTTCAGCCGCCAGCTCGCGACCATGCTCGGGGCCGGCATCCCGCTCGTGCAGGCCTTCGAGATCGTCGGTGTCGGGCACGAAAAGCCGTCGATGCAGAAGCTGATCCTCGACATCAAGCAGAACATCGAGGGCGGCAGCTCGCTGCACGAGTCGCTGAAGAAGCATCCGCTTTATTTCGACGACCTCTACACGAACCTGGTCGAGGCCGGTGAGCAGGCGGGCGCGCTCGAGTCGCTGCTCGACAAGGTTGCGACCTACAAGGAGAAGACCGAGGCCCTCAAGAAGAAGATCAAGAAGGCCCTCTTCTACCCGGCCGCGGTGCTCGCAGTGGCCGTGATCGTGACGCTGATCCTGCTCCTCTTCGTGATTCCGCAGTTCGAGGCGCTGTTCAAGGGCTTCGGCGCGGACCTGCCGGCGTTTACACGCCTGGTCATCGACCTGTCGAAGTTCGTGCAGACGCAGGGCTGGTGGATGGGACTCCTGTTCGTCGGCGGCGTGGTCTTCTTCCTCAACATGAAGAAGCGCTCGGTGGCGCTCAGGCATTTCATCGACCGGCTGTCCCTGAAGATTCCGATCATCGGGCCGATACTCGTCAAGGCTGCCATCGCCCGCTATGCGCGCACGCTCTCGACCATGTTCTCGGCCGGCGTGCCGCTCGTCGAGGCGATGGATTCCGTTGCCGGCGCGACCGGCAACATCGTGTACGAGCACGCGGTCCTGCGCATGCGCGACGAGGTCGCGACCGGCCAGCGCCTGCAGCGCGCGATGGAGAATTCCGGCCTGTTCCCGAACATGGTGATCCAGATGATCGCGGTCGGCGAGGAATCGGGCTCACTCGACGCGATGGCCTCCAAGGTCGCCGACTTCTACGAGCTCGAGGTGGACACGGCGGTCGACGCCCTGTCATCGCTGCTCGAGCCGCTCATCATGGCGATCCTCGGCGTGCTGGTCGGCAGCCTCGTCATCGCGATGTACCTGCCGATCTTCAAGCTGGGCGCCGTGGTCTGACCGGGACCGGCGGCGTGGCCCTGGTCGCGGCCAATCCCGCCGTCTTCGCGGCGGTGGCCTTCCTGTTCGGGCTCGCGATCGGGAGCTTCCTCAACGTCGTCATCTACCGCCTCCCGCGAGTGCTCGAGCGCCAATGGCGCGCGCAAGCGGCCGAGCTCGAAGGCAGGCCGGCACCGGCCGCCGGCGAGGCCTACAACCTCGTCACGCCGCGCTCGCGCTGCCCGTCCTGCAACGCCCCGATTCGCGCCGTCCACAACATCCCCGTGCTGAGCTATATCGTGCTCGGCGGAAAGTGCTCGGCATGCCGCGCGCCGATTTCCCCGCGCTATCCGCTCGTCGAGCTGGCAACGGCGGCCGCTTTCGCAGCGGTCGCCTGGCATCTCGGATTCGGGCTGCCGGCCGCGCTCGGGCTCGTCTTCACCGCGTACCTCATCGCGTTGACCGGCATCGACATCGACCGACAGCTGCTGCCGGACGTGCTGACGATTCCGCTGATGTGGATCGGGCTGATGGCAAGCCTCGCGTACGCTCCCGGCGACCTGTCGCCGCCCGTGGCGCTCCGCGACGCCGTGATCGGCGCAGTCGCCGGCTACGTGTTCCTCTGGCTCGTGTTCCAGCTCTTCCGCCTTGTCACCGGCAAGGAAGGCATGGGCTACGGCGACTTCAAGCTGTTCGCGGCGATCGGCGCCTGGCTCGGCTGGCAGATGCTGCCGCTCGTGCTGCTGCTCGCCGCCTTCGTCGGCGCAGCCGCCGGACTCGCCATGATTGCGGCCCGCCGGCTCGGACGCGGCGTGCCGATACCTTTCGGTCCCTACCTGGCGGGCGCGGCGTGGATCGCCCTGCTCTGGGGCCCCGGCATCGTCGATCGCTACCTCGCGTTCGCGGGACTGCGCTGAGCCGCGATGCTGCGCATCGGGCTCACCGGCGGGATCGCGAGCGGCAAGTCGACCGTGGCGCAGCTTTTCGCCGCGCACGGCGCGACGGTCATCGACACCGACGCGATCGCTCACGATATCGTCGAGCCCGGCACGCCCGGCCTCGCCGCGCTCGTCAGTGCGCTCGGCAGCACGATCCTCGACGAAGGCGGCCGGCTCGATCGTGCGGAGCTGCGCCGGCGCGTATTCGCGGTCGCCGCGACGCGCCGCGAAGTCGAGGCGATCCTGCATCCCGCAATCGTCGCGGAGCTCGAGCGCCAGTCGCGCCAAGCGCCCGGGCCTTACCAGGTGTTCGTGATCCCGCTCCTCGTCGAGAGCCGGCTGGAGCGCATCGTCGACCGAATCCTCGTCGTGGACTGCCCCGAGGAAGAGCAGCTGCGGCGCCTGATGGCGCGCGACGGCGAGAGCCGGGAGTCGGCGCTCCGGATGCTCGACGCACAGGCGCCGCGCGAGCGGCGGCTGGCCGAGGCCGACGACGTCATCGACAACGGCGGGGCAGTCGCGGCCCTGCCCGCCCAAGTCGCCGTACTTGACCGCCGGTATCGCGACCTGGCGGCCCGGCACTGAGGAATCGCCGGGACAGCGTAGCGCCCGTCACAACCCGCAAGGTTTACGCCCATGGAACCCCTGCCGCAAAATAGGCCCATGTTCGAGGCCGCGCCGGAACCGAGGCCAGACTCGGAGCCCATCGTCTACGAGCAGCCGCTCAACGAGCGGATGCGCGCGTTCATGCGCCTCGAGTTCCTGTGGCAGCAGCTGTCCTACCATGCCGGCCAGACGAATGCCTGGTCGAGCCGCGCGGCTGTCGCCGGGCTCCTCGAAATCCTCGCGATCACCTCGCGCGGCGACTCGCGCGGGGATGTGCTGAAGGAGCTCGAGCGCCAGATGTCGGCGCTCAAGGACTTCCAGAACCGGCCGGGCGTCGACACCGGCCGGCTTCGCGCGGTGCTCTCGGCACTGATGCGCCGCCGCGAGGAGCTGAACGCGGCGGGCGCGAACTTCATGCAGAAGCTGCGCGAGTCCGAGTTCCTGAACGCGATCAAGCACCGGAGCGCGATCCCGGGCGGCACCTGCGAGTTCGACCTGCCGGACTTCTTCCACTGGCTCTCGCTCGATGCCGACACGCGCGAGGCGGACCTCGCAGCCTGGATCGCGACGATTCGCCCGCTGTGCGAGTCGATCTCCGAGCTCCTGTGGATCACGCGCGAGAACGCGCGCCCGACCGAGGAGACTGCAACAGGCGGCGGCTACCAGATCGTGTTCGAGCGCGACCGGCAGGTGCAGCTTCTGCGCATCACGTTGCCGGGTGCGTCGCGCCTGTTCCCGGAGGTGAGCGGCAGCCACCACCGCTGCTCGCTGCGCTTCCTGCGCTGGAGCAACGTGCATAGCCGGCCCGTGCAGGCGAGCGAGGATGTGACGTTCGTGCTCGCGACCTGCTACTAGGCCGCTTTGGCCATGTCGGGCACCCATCCGAGGAGCGCAATGCTGGCGCGCATCACGAGCCGGCTCGGGGCGGGCTGCGTCGCGGCATACTTCCTTCTCGCGAGCGGCGCGGCCGGAGCCGGTCCCGCGGCGATCGAGGCCGAGGTCGCGAGGCTCGCGCAGGGCGCGGGCGGAGTCACCGGGGTCGCCGCGTGGATGCTCGACGGCAAGGGACCCCGCGTGCTCGTCAACGCGCAGGAGCGCTATCCGATGGCGAGCACCTACAAGGTCGCCATCGCCGGCGCGGTGCTCGCATCAGTCGATTCGGGGCGGCTTGACCTGGGACAGATGGTGACGATCGAGCCCGCGGATCGCGTACCGTCCGACCTCATCGCGGACCGTCTGGTGCATCCCGGCATCAGCCTGTCGGTGCACAACTTGCTCGAACTGATGCTCACCGAGAGCGACAACACGGCAACCGACGTCCTGATGCGGCTCGCCGGGGGGCCGCAAGCCGTGACCGGCTGGGTGCTGGGCCAGGGAGTGGCTGATCTGCGGGTCGATCGCAACACGTACGCACTCATTCGGGAATTCCTCCAGCTTCCCCCGGGCCCGCTGGGCGAGACCTTCGAAGCGGCGCTCAAGAAGGACCCGAGCCTCGAAGAAAAGACGACCCTTCCCGATCCGGCTTTCGACGACGATCCGCGCGACACGGCGACGCCGGTTGCCATGGCCGAGCTCATCACCCGCATCTTCAACGGCGCGGCCCTGAGCGCCGAAAGCACGAAGCACATCGTCGAGATCATGGAGCGCTGCCGGACCGGGGAGGCGCGCCTGCCAGGCCGGCTGCCGCCCGGATCCGTGATAGCGCACAAGACCGGCACGATCGGTGGCACGGTCAACGACGTCGGGGTCGTGACATTGCCCGGGGACGGCAAGCGTCTCGTCATCGCAGTGTTCATCAAGAAGAGCGACAACCCGGTCGAGGAGCGCGAGCGTGCGATCGCCGAGATCGCCCGCTCGGTGCGCGACTACTACCTGTTGCAGGACTGACGGGAGCCACGGCCGCCATGACTCGCGAAACCCGCTGCCCGCGCTGCGGCACGCGCCGCGAATGGACCGAGAATCCCTGGCGGCCGTTCTGCAGCGAGCGCTGCAAGCTCATCGACCTCGGCGGATGGCTCACCGAGAAGAACTCGATTCCGGGCGATACCGCCGAAATCCCGGAGGCAGAGGAGCCGAAGCACTAGGCCGATACGGTTCAGCTGCCTCCCGGCATGCCCAGGGCTTTCGTCAGAAATGCCCACTGGTTGGCCCAGTCCTCCACCTGCATCCACGTCGGCTTGCCCGCGCCGTGTCCCGCGCGCGTTTCGATGCGGATCAGCACCGGGTTTGCGCAGGCCTGCGCGTACTGGAGCGCGGCGGCGAACTTGAAGCTGTGCCAGGGCACGACGCGGTCGTCATGGTCCGCGGTCGTCACGAGTGTCGGCGGGTAACAGCGTCCCGGCTTCAGGTTGTGCACCGGCGAATACGCGGAGAGCGCCTTGAACTGGCCCGCGTCCTCGACCGTGCCGTAATCCGACGACCAGGCGTAGGCGTTCGCGCTCGCGGTGTGGTAGCGCAGCATGTCCATCACGCCGACACCCGGCAGGGTCGCGCCGAAGAGCTCCGGGCGCTGCGCGAGGACCGCGCCGACCAGCAGGCCGCCGTTGCTGCGGCCGTGGATGGCAAGCTTCGCCGGCGAGGTGTAGCCCTTCGCGATCAGCCACTCGGCCGCCGCGATGAAGTCGTCGAACACGTTCTGTTTCTTCGTCTTGGTGCCGGCGTCGTGCCAGTCCGCGCCGTACTCGCCGCCGCCGCGCAGGTTCGCGACCGCGTAGATGCCACCGCGCTCGAGCCAGGCTGCGACTGCTGCGCTGTACGTGGGCGTCAGCGACACGTCGAATCCGCCGTAGCCGTAAAGCAGCGTCGCGTTGCTGCCGTCCAGCTTCGTGTCCTTGCGGCGCGTGATGAACATCGGCACGCGCGTGCCGTCCTTGCTCTGGTAGAACACCTGCTCGGTGGAATACGGCGACGGGTCGAAGGACACCGTCGGCTTGCGGAACTGGCTCGCCTCGTCCTTCGCGACGTCGTAGCGATACAGCGCAAGCGGCGTCAGATAGTCCGTGTAAGCAAAGAAAGTCTCGGATTCCGACGGCGTGTCCGGGAAGCCGATTGCCGTGCCCTGGCCGGGCAGCCGGATGTCGCGCACGTGACTGCCGTCCTTCCCATAGACCGCGAGGTGCGTGCGCGCGTCCTCGAGGTAACTCGCGACGACGAAGCCGCCGACCAGGCTCGCCTGGTACAGCGTCGGCTTCGCCTCCGGCACGACCTCGACCGGTGCGGGCGACGCCGGATCGATCGCGATCACGCGGCCGCGCGGCGCGCCCTGCGTCGTGCGGAAATACAGCTTCCCGTCCATGGCGCCAAGGAAGTCATAGATGCCGTCCCACTTGTCGAGCAGGCGCACGACCGGCGCGTCCGGTTTCGACAGATCGCAAAGGTGGATCGCGTTGCTGTCGAAGCCGTAGGAGACGACGAAGACGAGCCAGCGGCCGTCCTCGGTCACGATGCCGTAGGGGTTGTAGCGCGGGTTGTCTGTGATGGCGTAGACCTTCTCGTCGACGGCCTGGGCGTCGCCGAGCTTGTGGCGGTAGACGCTGACCTGCTGCTGGTCGTCGCCCTTGCCGTCCGCGCCTTTCGGGTAGCGCGAGTAGTAGAAGGCGCTCGCGTCCGGAAGCCAGGACACGCCGGTGAACTTGGTATCGCCGATGACGTCCGGCAGGTCGCGGCCGGTTTCTACGTCGCGTACGTGCCAGGTGTCCCAGTCCGTGCCGCCATCCGATACGGCATAGGCGACGTAGCGGCCATCCGGGCTTATGGAATAGTCCGCGAGCGAGGCCGTCGCGTCGACTGACAGCGTGTTCGGGTCGACCAGAACCTTCGGCGCCGCATCGAGCGCGCCCGACCAGTAAAGGATGCCCTGGTTCTGGCTGCCACTTTTCTCGACGTAGAAATAGCGGCCGCCTTTCTTCACCGGCATGCGCGACTTGTCGTCGAGCCAGCTGTAGCCGTACTGCGGGTAGTCCCAGAGCTCGGCGAGACGCTTCCTGATCGCCTCTCGCGCCGGGATCGCGTTGAGGTAGGGCTCGGAAACGGCATTCTCTGCCGCGACCCAGGACGAGAGCGCCGGCGAGTTCGACTCCATCCAGCGGTACGGGTCCGCGACCTCTCTGCCGTGCAGCACGTCAACGGTCGTGCCGCGCTCGGCGGCGGGATAGTGCAGGACGCCGGCGGCGCCTGAGGTATCGGCCGCGGCGCTCATGCCGGACGCAGCCAGCAGCCAGGCCGTCGCAAGGACGGATATGACATGACGGTACACCGTGCTTACACTCCGGGTGGGTGAGGCGCGCAGTCTACATCGGATTCACGGCAGCCCTGTTCCTTGCCCAGGCGCAGGCGAAGGACCTTCCGGTCGAGCGACTTTTCGATGCGCCGGACCTGCAGGGACTGTCGCTGCGCCAGATGCGCTTCTCGCCCGACGGCAAGCTCGTCTCCTACCTTCGCGCGCGTGACGACGCGCCGGCGGTGTTCGACCTCTGGGCCTACGACGTCGCGCGCAAGACGCACCGCCTGCTGGTGGATTCGCTCGTCCTGTCGCCAGCAGGCGAAA